>Ga0228657_1000122_pt1 | contig 51483 bp, 46 predicted proteins | sample 70DmetaG_FD_182743 | JGI IMG/M metagenome (GOLD analysis project Ga0228657, IMG submission 182743) | Seawater microbial communities from Monterey Bay, California, United States - 70D | ecosystem: Environmental > Aquatic > Marine > Coastal | place: USA: California | collected 2016-10-07 | reverse complement strand
TGCATCGCAAGACTTTTCAATTGTTACGGGCCATATCAAGATATGAATAACCACAAGCAAGGAATGCTAAGCATTTTTATGGAGCAGGCAATTCGTAATAAGAAATTCAAGGTTACTGGCTCCTTAGAAAGAACTCGTGATTTTGTCTATGTGGATGACATAGTGGCGATTCTTGCCAACAGTGATTTTTTAAAACAAAAACACACCATCATTAACGTTTGTTCTGGAATTGAGGTTACCGTTCAGGAATTAATTGAAAAGATTGGTGCTAAATATAATTTAAATGGTGACTCTTTAGTGATCGAGCAATTGGGTAGGCATGCGGGAGATATGAATCGTTCACTTGGTGATAATGCCCAATTAAAAAAATTAATACCAAGTCAAAACATGGTAAGTCTAGATGAAGGGCTGACAAAATTTATGAGGTATTTAAATGGGTAGTAATGTTGCATTAATTACTGGCAGGGGGGGGAGCTCTTTTGCAAATAAGAATGTTCGTCCTATCAGCGGGATTCCTGCTCTCGGCTATCCAGCTATAGCGGCTAATAATAGTAATTCTTTTGACTATAAATTCTGTAGTTCTGATTGTTTTACTATACTCGATTGTGCCAGTGAATATGGCTTTGATCCAATCCTGCGTCCTGAAGAGTTGGCCCAAGCACGATCTCTCCACATTGATACAATAGACCATGCACTGCAAGTGATATCTGAGCGTGGAATTGTTGTTGATTATCTATTTGTCTTTCTTGCAAATAATGTCTGCACTACTTCTTTAATGATCACTGATGCAATGAAGCTATTTCATTCAACGCCTAAAGCGACTAGCGTGGTGCCTGTGTATCGTGAATACGATCAGCACCCTTTGAGAGCGATGAAAGCTGATATCGCTGGGAACTTGATGCCGTTCGTAGGTAGAAATAAAGATCAGCTTATTTCATCAAATCGACAAGATCTCACACCAAGCTATTTTCTTTGTCATAATTTTTGGGCGCTTTCAATTAAAAATCAATCTGCTGGGTGGTCGGGTGATTTCCCTTGGCCATTTCTTGGGGATTATATCATGCCGATTGAGTGCGGTGCATTAACAGATATTCATTGTGAAGATGATATCCTCGCTAGTGAAAAATGGCTTGAATTAAATTCTGGCAGCTGAGGTATGGTTTTAACTGTTAATCACTTTGGAGGGCTTTGATATGGGCGCTTGTAAGAAAAATGTGACTGAAATTTTAATTAGGCATTCGAAGTCGATTCAGGTGGCTGATCATTGTTTGGTAGGGAGGGCGCAAGGCTTAAAGTTACTGGGACAGTATCAGTCAAAGGGTATGATAAAGAGATTGTTTAAATCTATAATTAAGAAACCAGTTAAGAAACTATTTAAGCGTGTAATTAAAAAATCAGTTTAGAAATAAATTAATTCATATGAAAAAGTTGTTAATCAATGTTTAAAAAGAGTCTTCGAAAAGATGGTTACGTCATTTGCGAGAGTGATGTCGATGCTGCTGGTTTGAAAGAGTTTCGAAAAGCTGCGAGCACATTGCTTGATCATGTTGGTGTTAAAAAACACGATGGTGTTAGGTTGCCTTACGCCTTTAAAGTGGCTCCAGCGGCGATTAATGTTTTTGATATCTTTAGGGACTTAAAGGATCAAGTGTCATTAGCTCTCGGATGTGATGACTGGGTGTTGACTGGACATTGTGACCTGCATAAAAATGCTCTAAGTGGCTGGCATCGAGATGATGGATCAAGTTATGGGGATGGAGGATATTTTGGTGTATCTCCTCTTGATTACAATACGGTTGATCTTGGCGTATTTAAAGTTGCTGTATACCTTCAAGAACATGAGTCATTTGAAGATGGCTTAACGCTCGAGCCTGGCTCTCATCTGCGAGACACCCAGGACATAACATTAGCACAATATATTCCATCCAAACTTGGGCAGGTTGTAATTTTCGATCAGCGACTGTTTCACACAGGGCAAATTACTCGTATACCGAAGGCATTGACTCGTAAAGGTCGGAGTGTCTTAAGCAAGGTTCCTGATATTACAATTGATCATAATGACTTTGTCGTAAAATATTCTTCACGATCAGAAGAATCATTCAGGTCATTGAGAGGAGACCGAATGTCAGTGTTTTTTACAGTGAGACGAAATTATGAAAATGAAAAGCATCCTGCAGTTATCTTTGAAAGGAACAATATGAAGAGACAAATAATGGAACTCGCATCTACAGCACGAGCGACATTTACACCATCCAAAAAGGTTACGTCGGTCATGCGTGAAAGAGCTGCACTCCGTGGGTTATCGTATTCAAAATATTGCGATTTGGAGAGCTAGTTATGCAGTTGGATGAGGGCAAAATTGCAATTTCCTATCATCTTCATTTCCCAGATCTGGTCCCCGAAATGATTTGGTATCTGGGTAGATTTAGCGCGAAAATAAAAAAAATTATTACAGTTACTCCTAACATATTAGCTGATGATATTGTCGTTATTGAGTCAAATATTGATAACGTTGAAGTAATTCAAGTTGGTAATGGTGGCCGTGATTTAAAATCTTTTTTGAATTTAATTAAAAGTGATCTGTTCGACAATTATGAATGGATTCTTAAAGTGCATGGTAAAAAAAGTAAGCATCGTGATGATGGTGCATTTATGCGTAGGCAATGGTCAGAGGATCTTGCGCCTGAAAATGAGCCCCTAAAATTAATTTCTGAAATATCTAGCGTTGGAAGTAATGTTCGGTTAATAGCTCCAGAAACCTGCTTAATAAACCCGGCTAGTCAAGCAAACTGGGTCTCTAATATAACTTGGATTAATAAAGTTTTATCAAGAATAGTTGATCCTGATATTTTTGTATTAAAATATGATGCTTGGGATTACCCAATTCTTTCCGGATCCTTCTATTGGCTTTCAAATGAAGGTGTTAAATTTCTAAAGCAGATTCCAATTACTGAAGACGACTGGATTGAAAGTGGTAACAATGGCATCGGAATTGATGGGCGATTAGAACATGCCATTGAGAGATTAATGCTATTTGATCTCGACTTTAAGGCGCAGGTGGAAGTTCAGAGTTTTTTGTTATTTGCTTATATCGACGGGAAATTAAAGTATAGTTTGTGTGAAAGTTTAAAACTAGACAGCTTGAAACAGACTGAAATTAAGTCTATCGGTAATTCGTCAGAGCTAATTGATCGTAATAACCCAAGTATGAACGACTTTATTGCGCATTGGTCTGTAAAGCATTCACCTAATCGTACTCGTCTTGATTGTATTTTTTTTTCAGGTAGAGAGAAATCAGGACTCCATCATTTATTGCAGGTAAGAGTAAACGATAGACTTTATGAAACTTTTTCTGTGACCAGCATATGTCACGAGCTTTATCTACCCGGTATTTCAAATGGTCTATTTGGGGCAAGCATCGAACTGTATGGAGAAATACCTGCTGAAAAAATACAAGTGGTTTTGCCAGGAAGATTTTTCCCTCTTACAAACAAAACAAAATCAATCTGTGTAGCTGAGATTCAATGTGCGGCATATATTACTTATCAAACGTTGGCTCCATACCTTTCTTTGGAAAACGCAAACTTAGCTCCTTTACCTAGAACTCACATTAATCGTAACTCAACATATCTGAGTAAAATTACAAGGTCAGCAGCTGCCGCCGGATGGAAATTGCGCTCTAAGCTTCAAGAAGTCGCCATGAATATTTTCATAGTGAATAATTCATTTACTGCCCTTGTAGTATCTAGAGTGATAAATGCGTTTAAACTAGCACCGGAAAATTTATTAATTATTTATCATCGACAAACTCCCTTAGACTTGTTGAGTTCATTTGATTTTATGGAGACAAATTTTCCTGATTGTGAATTTAATGTGAGTAATAAATTATTACTTCAAACGACGGATTTTTTATTAGAGGTTTTAGAGACTATAGCTGGTAGAAAATTTGCTCTTTTCGCTTATCATTATTATTCCGTGTTCACATCTACACTCGCGTGGTCTCCTTTGTGCGTTCAATGCAACTTGCTTGAAGAGGGTAATCTCAATAATAGACCCGCTCATGAATTTCAACGAATAGCAAATTTGCAGGCTTGTGAGTTTTTTCCTGAAAAGGTCGGTACTTTTGACCATCATGTTTTGAATTTCTACTTGTATCAGGATTCAAAAATTTCACGGGCTAATCTGTTTTCAGAATCAATGCTACAACATGCAGATTTTGTCTGTGGGGGCGACTTAGAAATTAAAGATGTTGCAACTCTGAATGATGTGAGAAGAGATTACTTTTTTCATCCAAAAATGGCTTTAGGTACGTCTTACTTTAGAATAACGCCTCTTGAAATTTCATTTGATACGGTGCCTGATCCTACGGTAGTTTTACTTAGTACAATGTCCTCAGAAGAACACAGGCTATTAAGCCATTACGAGAAAGAAATTTTTACCAACTCAACTGCTGGGCGAGTGATCATTGCGCTACCCGCCACACTTGGAAAGGATGTAGATATTGGCGAACATCTTAAATCTATTATGCCCAGGCTTGAGGAATATTCCCCATTTATACTCACCTACTTAAGACATCCAGGGGAAACTACTCGGTTCGATTGGGATATTATTTTGCGTGAGGCCTTTGTTGGAAAGTATGAGTCCCTCTTGATTGATGTGCAGAGTTCACCAGAAGGGATCGTGAGTGACTTATTTTGTACGCGCTTTTCACTAATGATTCATTTCGATTCGAGTTTAGCTAGGTCCGTTTCTTCAATTAGTTCCGAGACTAGGTTCATTAATCTTCAGTAAATGTATGACGTGCTAAGATTGAGGGAATCTATTCGCATCTTTATTCTTGATGATAATAAATTGTGTGAGCCATTTTTAAGGCCGATATATTGTTATGCGGGGGCATAGTGCCCTCATTAGAAAAAGAGACTTTGATAGCTTTAGGCAGGCAATGAATTGAGGCATTCCTTTATTTGTGGTTTTTCCAGTATTATCGCTCGGATAATATAATCAGCTGTCTCTGGACAGGTATGAATGTGATTGTTTATGTTTGATCTTGTACAGGCTGTGTCTGGAGGGGTTCTGGTGGTAGTTGTGTATTATGGAAAGTAGGCTTTCTTTAAACGTCATTTTTGTAAGGACACAGCAATGGTTAATTCCGCTTTTGTTTATTTGTTTGGCAAGCACTTCCTTAAATTATTTGTTATCAGTTTAGTCGCAATGCTAAGCGTTGGTAGTGCGCAAAGTGATCAGACTTTGACACTGGTGCAAGACCTTCCTGTTATTACTCATGTTGATGTGGGCAGCGAGGGGTCGACGCATGGTGATATTCGTGCTTTTGAAGCGGTGTTTAGAGATGAGAATGGTGCTCCTGGTGTTATCAGCGGTATTTTGATGACGGTAGAGATTCCAATTGGAGAAAGTGGCTTTTTCCTCGACCGCGTCAGTCAAATCGTTCTTGATTTTGGTGATATTGATACCATCGTAATTGCAGGTAAATCGGTCTATCCTCATGGTGCTCACGAGATGACCATTGATGTGCCACAGGTACGGGCTGTTGTTGGCGGGACCGGTCGTTACGTAGGTGCCCGTGGGCAAATGTCAACAACTCGACGTGATCAAGGGCTTTACGAACATAGTATTACTTTAATTGACTGAGAGATAAGAAAATTTCAGGTAGTGTTGGTGATGATTTTTAGGCATGGCAACTCGCTATTTCATTCTAAGTTTGAAGTCGTGCTGCTATGACAGATAGGGGAACGAAACCGAAACCTGACGCTGTTGTTTGGTTGGTTGGTGAGTCTGCTCGATTAGTTGACAATCCAACACTAGTTGCGGCGACTCGAGAGGCTGAACGTAGGGGTGTGCCATTGATCCCCTTAGCTTGTTTCGAGCCACGCCGTTGGTCTGGTCAGCAGTTTGGTTTAGGGCGTGCTAGTAAAGCTTGGAGCCGATTTAGAGTGGAATCTCTTGTTGATTTGAGAAGAGAGCTCGAGCTGAGAGGCAGTGCGCTTTGGATTGCAGCTGAGACTATAGGGTGTGCATTAGATCGGCTCTCTAACACAATCTGCATCAGATGCGTGATGACTGACTTGCCGCTGGCGACTGAAGAGCGACTTGAAAATGCTGCTCTTGTTGCCGCAGGGTACTCAGTGATGGAGGTGGCGGCGGGTGACCTTTTTGACAAAACTCAGCTACCGTTTTCTTTGGATCAATTGCCACCAACATTTTCTAAGTTCCGAAAGGCGGTTGAGAAAAAGTCCGCTCTGTGTCCATCATTACCGCTTGTTATTCCCAAGCTACCCTCGATTCAAAAGCAAGCTTGGTCTGACCCCATTCAGTGTCTTCACTTAGGTATCTCCAAACCTTCTACCAAGCAGTCGCTTTTGATCGGTGGTCGTGAAGCTGGGCTCGCCTATTGGTGCGGTTATTTAGAAGCTGGTGCATTGTCTCATTACAAAGTAACGCGTAATGCATTTGAAGGCCTCTATCAATCTAGTCATTTATCGCCATGGCTTGCCCATGGCTGTTTATCCGCACGTGAAATTTGGGCTGATGTATTAGCCTATGAACAAAGCCAAGGTGCTAACGAGTCGACTTATTGGCTGCGTTTTGAATTGCTATGGCGAGAGTTTTTTCATTGGTATTGCCGAGTTTCGGATTGGACCTTGTTTCGTAAATCTGGGCCTGAAGCACGTGATGTTGCGGGTGATCAGTGTCAGAAACGTTTCCAACGATGGGCTGCTGGAGCGACTGGATGCGATATTGTTGATGCAGCGATACGTGAGTTGCAGACCACGGGTTGGATGAGTAATCGAGCGCGACAGCTAGTAGCCAGTCACCTGATTTATGAATCTGGTCTGGATTGGCGCTTGGGTGCAGCCTTTTTTGAATCGCAATTAGTTGATTATGATGTTGCCAGTAATTGGGGTAACTGGGCCTATATTGCGGGTGTTGGGCCTGATCCGCGCGGTGGCCGAGTATTTAATCTAGATCAGCAAGCAGAGCGTTATGATTCTCAAGGTGTTTATAGGCGACGTTGGCTTTCTGAATGATTCCTGTAGTGGTTTGGTTTAAGCGCGATCTGAGGATCGAGGATCATGCGGCTTTAGTTTCAGCAATTGCTGAGGGCCCGATATTACCGGTCTATGTGGTTGAGCCAGACTACTGGCGCATGCCCTATACTTCGGCTCGGCAGTGGCAGTTTTTGAAAGAGTCTCTGATTGCACTGGATCAATCCCTGACCGCTCTAGGACAACCGCTGTGGGTTGCGGTCGGAGATATTGAAGAGGTCTTTACACGAATGCATCAACGGTTCCAATTTCAGCGTATGCATTCACATCAGGAAACGGGTCCTGGTTGGACTTACCAGCGTGATCAACAAGTAAAGGCTTGGTCTGAAAGTAATCAGGTTGAATGGATTGAGCATCGGCAACATGGAGTAATCAGAGGACGCGCTGATCGTCGGCATTGGGCTAAACAATGGGCTGAATTGATGGAGGCTAGCCGACAACCGTTGCCTACCGAGTTAGTAGCGATTGGAGCACCACCAAAGCCAGCGATTGAGGTCTTGGCTGGCGTGCCAATGCATCTCGAACCGGTCATCGATGCACAGCCTGGCGGGCTAGTTGTCGGTGAGGCCTTGCTTACTGGGTTTCTGCAGTCGCGTGCCGAGACCTATCGTGGTGGCATGTCTAGTCCTTTGACAGCGCGAACAGTGTGCTCACGTTTATCCCCGCATCTATCTCTTGGCACTGTCAGTCTCAGGACTGTCTGGCAATTAAGTCAGGCTCGTCGAGATGAGTTGAAAAGCGAAGGAGGGCGAAGTCGGTTTGTCGCTAGTTTGAAGTCTTTTGGCTCAAGGCTTCATTGGCATTGTCATTTTATGCAAAAGCTGGAGTCGGAGCCGCGGCTGGAATTTGAGTCGCTGCATCGGGGTTTTATCGGCTTAAGAGATGATCAGGCAGAGGATTCAGAACCTCTTCAGCGACTGATCGAAGGGCGTTTAGGTTGGCCTTTTGTGGACGCCTGCCTGCGTTGCCTGCATCAGACCGGTTGGATCAATTTCCGAATGCGGGCTATGTTGGTGGCAGTTGCAAGCTATCATTTGTGGCTTGATTGGCGGCTAACTGCACCTGTGTTTGCTCGCTGGTTTACCGATTTTGAAGCCGGCATCCATTTTTCGCAGATGCAAATGCAAGCCGGTACTACTGGCATCAATGCGAATCGAATCTATTCTCCAATAAAACAATCAAAGGATCAGGATCCCGATGGGCAGTTTATTCGGCAATGGGTTCCCGAGTTGTCTCAGCTGCCTTCTGAATGGATTCACACTCCTTGGGAGATGCCCTTGTCGCTTCAACAGCGATTTGGTTGCGTCATTGGACAGCATTATCCAGTGCCTATTGGTGAGCCGACACAGTTAGCCCGTGAAGCACGGGCAAGGCTCAAGGCATGGATTGAGCAGCATGATTTACGAGCAGAAACGGCCCGTGTGCTAAAGGTACACGGCAGCCGACGTAAACAGAGTCGTCCCCGTAAGAGTAAGAAGGCCTCTGATCAACAAATGCCATTGGATCTGGAGTGAATGAGGTGATCGATTTGAAACAGTTTGCTGTCATGGAGCAGGCTAAAGTTTCATTCTGGCGGCAGATGGTCTCATTGTCTGTTTCCTCTAATTAAAAAATAGATTGCTATAAGCAAAAGAAATATTTGTTCGCTGGTGAACAGTTGGGGTGTGATAAACCATCCGCGATGAGCGATGTTAAATGCATTGAGCATAATGATGACGATCATTAACGCGCTTAATCGGGTTAATAAGTTGCCCGCGTGATTTCTGAGAAAGCCTCCAAAGATAATGGCTAATCCGGCAAAAATTTCAGACAGGGCAACAAAGCTAGCTAAGGTGGGTGAGAACTTAAAATGCTCGATTAGTATCTGTGGAGGTAGCGGGAATTTGCTCGTGCCATGGATAATAAAAGCGATTCCAAGGCCTAGGCGTATACCCCAGGGTGCCAAGCGGCTTAGCTTGAGAAGCAGACTGTCGATTGCGTTATCTAAAGCATTCATGATTTCTCCTTATACTGGTATCTAGTAAGCATATTGTGTGGCATCGGTTGAGTTGTAGATTGAGTATGTTTAAACCTAATGTAAGTTCGTCATTTTAAGATACGATTGGGTATTTTTCTGTGATATTGTTAACTATCGACTAGAGCATTAGTCAATGGTTCATGGTTAATATTAGGTTTAAGTTCTTAATGCGGTGAAGAGCTCAGCTGAGTAAACTTGAGGTATGACATTAGAGAACATGGATAAAGATCATTATTGGATGCAGCTAGCTTTGGAGCAAGCGCGAACAACTGCTGCATTAGATGAAGTACCGGTAGGTGCGGTAGTCGTTCAGGGCGATCAAATGATAGCGGTTAGTGGTAACCGGACAGTCAGTGAGCATGATCCCTGTGCACATGCGGAAGTCCTCGCTTTGCGCGAGGCTGCTAAAGTAGTCGAGAACTACCGTCTGACAGAGGCGACGCTTTATGTCACATTGGAGCCTTGTATGATGTGTGCTGGCGCGATTTTAGCGGCTAGATTAAAGCGCTTAGTGTTTGCTGCTTATGATCTTAAGACCGGTGCTGTTGGTGGTTGTTTTAATTGGCTAACCGATAGTAAGCATACGCATAAGGTACAGGTGCTGGGAGGTGTGTTGGAGGAGGAGAGCGCACAGTTGTTGCAAGAGTTCTTTAGAAGTAAACGTGGTTGATGCAGTCTTGTTAGTTGTTTGCTGCTTGAGAATTAATTCTGTGATGGCTCTGTTTTAAACTTCCAGTTTAAAAGGTCATAGTAATTTCGAATATTGCGTACGTACAATGCTGCCTCGCGTCCTCGCGCATAGCCGTAGCGCGTTTTTTTATACCATTCTTTTTTTTCTAGTAAAGGTAATGAATCTCTTATATCGGCCCAACGGTCTGGGTTACCCCCTTTACGCTCAGTAATCACGCGAGCATCTTCTAGATGACCATAGCCTATGTTGTAAGCTGCTAACGCTAACCAGCTACGGTCAGGTTCCGTAATTCGATCGGGTATTTTTCCTTTCATACGCACAAAATAGCGAGCTCCACCCTCAGTGCTTTGTACGGGGTCGCGCCGGTTTTTGATGCCTAACTGTTTTGCTGTGTTCTGCGTCAGCATCATTAGGCCACGCACCCCGGTGGGTGAAACTGCTTTTGGATTCCAGTGCGATTCTTGATAGCTGATGGCTGCGATTAAACGCCAGTCTAGCTCATGTGTTGCAGCGGCTTGTTTGAAGATCGGGATTAGTTTAGGTAATCGGTTTTTTGTGTGATGAAAGAAAGTCACTGAGCCAGCGTAATCGAGTCCATCAGCATGCTCGAAATGTTTTTCATGTAATTCTTCTAAAAAGCCATTTTCCTTGCTGTCCTGTAAGAATTTGTTGGCTCTTTCGATTAACGAGTGGTCCTCAGTTTTTTGAAAAGCCCAAGCGAGAGACTCTGTGGTGCTTATGGTAAAACCTTTACGCAGCTGCGGGAAGAAGCGTTTATTTAAATTAAAATCGATGGAGTCACAGATCAGATAATCGATCTCACCGTAATTCAGTTTATTGAATAATTGTTCGATATCGAGGGTTGAATGTGAGCGCCAACTTAGAAAGGGGTAGGTCGCCTTGAGTTCAATTAGCTGCGCGTGATGGCTGCTGTCATCTATGACATCGATGGTGGCATCGCGCAGGTCTTCAATATTTGTTGGTTTGGATTGTCCAGCACGGTATATCACTAGTTGCGAGATTTCATTATAGGGACTGCTGAAATTGACTAATTGTTCACGTTCTTTAGTTATGGTGATGCCGGCAGTAGCTAGATCGACGATGCGATTTTCTAGGGCTGGAACCATGTTGTTAAAGTGTTCGAGGGTTATGAAATTTGCTTTTACACCCAATTCATCAGCGAATGCTTTTGCTAGGTCGTATTCAAAGCCAGTGGGCTCTTCATCGCGGTAGTAATAAGTGGTGGCTGCATTACGCGTGGTGATGTTGAGTTCGCCTCGTTTCTCAATACGCGTTAAGGTGTTGTCTGTGAAGAAGTTATCCTTAATATATAAGCTGCCTAATAAAATGCTTATCAGTAAAAAGATATATTGAAACTGGCTATTAAATGTTAGCCGCATGGTTGATTTTGAAGTGCGTTGATGAGGTTGTTTTTGTGTTTCATTATAGTCTTATTAAAGCGCTTACCGGTGCTCTAATGCAAGTGAAAAGAGAGTATCAGCGGTCTCTTTTTATTAATCAAATTCACGTTTTTTGAGTGCTAGTCTAGCCAAGTGCTGGCTATAATCCTCCAGCCGGCCAGCAATAACATGAAGTATTCCAGATTCCTTTTGGAGTGTGCCACTCACCAGTAAGACGTTAGCTTTTAATAAAGCCTTACGTTGAGCTTGTGCAAAGCTAGGCCAAACAATAACATTGATGCTGCCAGCCTCATCTTCTAGGCTTATAAATACCACGCCAGAAGCTGTTTTAGGCTGTTGCCGCCCAATAACTAGTCCTGCTACTTTAATTATGCTGTTATTGGTCAGCCCTGATAATTCAGAGGAGCTATGCACTTGCTGTTGATCTAATTCCGGGCGTAAAAAACTCATTGGGTGAGAGTCTAAGCTAAAGCCGAATTGCTGGTAGTCTCGTAAGGTATTTTGTTCTGCAGTAGGCGCCGATAATAAGGCGCTGGCTTCATTGAAGCGGGCAACTTTAAACAGAGGCATGCCTTGGTCGATGCCAAGGCTTTGCCAGTAAGCGCGATGCTGATGTCCAGCTAAGGAAGCTACTGTACCAGCAGTGACAAGGCGCTTTAAATCAGCTTGTGAGCAGTCTGCGCGATAAGCTAAGTCTTCTAAGGTGTTAAAAGCGTGTTTTTCGCGTGCTTGTATGATGCGTTGGATTAAACTGCGGCTTAAGCCTTTAATGGTTTTAAAGCCTAACTGTAAATGGTTTTGTTGAGGTATATAACTGTCATGCTGACTCCTATTGATGTCTACTGGCAGTACTGTCACACCATGCCGTTTTGCATCATAGATTAACTGTGCCGGGGCGTAGAAACCCATAGGCTGGCTATTCAGCAGTGCGCAGGTAAAAGCGGTGTGGTGATAATGTTTTAGCCAGGCTGAGATATAACTTAACAAGGCAAAGCTGGCAGCATGTGACTCTGGAAATCCATATTCACCAAAGCCTTTTATTTGACGATAAAGCTGATCGGCAAACTCAATAGAATAACCACGTTGTTTCATGCCATTGAGTAATTTGTCTTTAAATTGATCTAAGTCATCGGATTTTGATGCGGCCATACTACGGCGTAATTGGTCGGCTTCGCCAGCAGTAAAGCCAGCTGCAGAGATCGCTAATTGCATGACCTGCTCTTGGAAGATGGGAATGCCTAATGTTCGTTTTAAGACTTTTTCTAAGTCGGCATTTGGATACTGGACTTGCTCTGGATTTTGGCGTCTCTTAAGGTAGGGATGCACCATTTCTCCTTGAATAGGGCCGGGTCTAACAATAGCAATCTGAATGACTAAGTCGTAATAGTTGCGGGGTTGTAAGCGCGGCAGCATCGACATTTGTGCCCTTGATTCAATCTGAAATACACCGATAGTGTCAGCTTTGCTAATCATTTTATAGACTGCAGGGTCATTTGTTGGGATTTCATTTAGATTGACATTCGCATCCTGCATTTGATTGCTGTAATCAAGTGCTTTGCGAATCATGCTGAGCATGCCCAAAGAAAGGATATCTATTTTTAAAAAACCAAGGGTTTCTAGATCCTCCTTATCCCATTGGATAATTGTGCGTTCAGGCATCGCTGCATTTTCGATTGGCACTAATGAAGACAGGTCTTGTTCAGAGATGAGAAACCCTCCGACATGCTGTGATAAGTGGCGTGGGAAATGCATAATCTGATCAACTAGGTTGAGCAAGCGTTTTACCTGAGGGTGTTCTGCCTTAAAACCTATATGGCGAGTTTGCTCATCGCTGATGACTTCTTTGTCCCAAGAATGGATGGATTTGGCAAAACGATTGATAGCATCACTTGGGAAATTAAGCGCTTTCCCAACATCTCTAATAGCACTTCGCGGACGATAGGTGATGACTGCTGCAGCTAAAGCCGCATGCTTGCGACCATATTTTTTATAGATATATTGAATTACTTCTTCGCGTCGTTCATGTTCAAAGTCAATGTCGATGTCTGGCGGCTCATTGCGTTCTTTTGAGATAAAGCGTTCAAATAAGAGATTGATATTATCTGGATTTACATTGGTGATCTGTAAGCAGTAACAAACCACCGAGTTAGCTGCAGATCCACGGCCCTGGCATAAAATACCACGGCTGCGAGCAAAGCAGACAATGTCATAAACTGTTAAAAAATAAGCTTCATAGCCCATCTCTTGAATTAATCTAAGTTCTTTATCAATATCTGAATGAATTTTAACGCTAGTGCCCTGTGGCCAACGTAATTTTAGGCCTGCCATCACTAGCATACGTAAGAATGTAATGGCTGAGGTGTTAGGTGCCATTTTGGGTAAGGGGTAATGGTATTCCAATTGATCTAGAGAGAATTCACAACAAGCTGCGATATCAGCGCTTTGTTGTAATGCGTCTTGCGTATGTATCTGTTCTAGTTGAGATAGGCTGCGTAAATAGTATTCACTGTTAGCGCTACGTTTGTAACCAAGTTCAGAGATGCTGGTGTTAAAACGAATAGCAGTTAAGACATCAAGTAAAGGCTTGCGTGTGCGTAAATGCATGTGGACATTGCCGCTAGCACAAATTGGAATTTGTAAGCTTTCTGATAATTGTCTAGCTAGTAGCTGTATCTTTTTATCTTTTCCTGAGAATGAAGCATGCAAACTGAGATAGAGCTGATGATGGAAGATAGAGCGTAGGAGTATGGCATCTAAAACGAGACTATTATCATCAAAAAGCCATAACACAATGCAGTCTTTCAGCTGCGCTTGGTATAGATCTTTCCTGCTTAGCTTGTATTCACCCTTGGCGCTACTACATCTGCAATGAGTTATGAGTCGGCAGAGTTGTTGATAGCCAGAGTTATTCTTGGCAAGTAAGACTAGGCGTAAGTTTTTTCCTAGCTGAAACTCGCTGCCTATAATGAGCTTTATGGAGTGTTTTTTTGCTGCTTGTTGTGCTTTGACAATGCCAGCTAAGCTGCATTCATCTGTTATTGCGATGGCCTGATAGCCTAGTCTACTAGCACGTTGAATTAATTCATCTGGATGTGATGCGCCGCGTAAAAATGAATAATTACTAATGCAATGCAGTTCGGCATAGTTAGGCAAAGTAGCCATGAAGGAAGTGTTGATGGTTATTTTTTAAATCGACATACATCCAAAGTAAATCGTTATTCTCGGCTTTAGCGATATAGTAATCACGTCGAATGGCTTGTTTATCCCACCAACCATCTTCAATTCTTTCGATATTAATATTTTTAGATGGCACATAGTCTTGCCTACTTATGGCAATCGGTTTAGCGAGTAACCATAACGGTCGATAAGTATGTTTATGTGTTAAGTAAGGCTTGTGTTGCTGCTTATTATAAGGTGTTTTGCGATAAGAAAATTCTGGTCGATGATCTTCTTTCGCTTCTAGCATGCAGATAGCATTAGGTCCTAAGCGAGCAGTGATTTGATCGATGGCATGTTGCCAGTTTTCGCTCTGCTCTGATTTATTATGGTGCAGTAGAGATTGATTTTGATAGTTATGATGCTGGAAGTGGCTGACGTTGAGCTGAATGCCATAAACGTTATTTTGAGACAGCTTTTTGGCATTCAATTTTTCTCGTATTAAGTTATACCAAATTTGTTTATCCCTGGTGCTAGAGCTAGTGTTAACTATGAGTGTACTACTGGCTTTATTGCTGGCAGAGAAAGTGAATGATAGAGAGCTGCATGATAGATCGTTGCGTATTAGAAAGTGTAATAGCTGATCTACTAATTGATACATATGGCGCAGAATGAGCTCGAAGTCTTGCTCATCATTGCTGAAGTCGTAAAAGTCATAAAAAGATAATTTATCTTTTATGCAGTTTACTGGCTCATGCTGAATGCCAAGTAAAGTATTGAGATAAGTATGAAACTCCTTACCTAAACGGCGGCTAAGGTCAGCGACTGGCAGGCGAAACAACTCATGTCCTGTGGTTATGCCAAGATTGCTTAGTTTATCTTGGTTATTCTGATCGATAAGGAAGTCGGCTAAATCTAATTTGCCTAGTTCAGCATGTAGGCTATGGCGTGTCTCAGTGATGATGTTGTTTGCCTTTCTGGCAAGTAGGTAGCTGCCAATAGGAATGGGGCTGCTAGCAATAGAGATTGGGTAAGCTTTAACTTGTAGACCGTTTCGAATGCGTTTTTCTAACTGATAAATATTATCAAATAAATTTAAGCTGGCTCGTATTTCTAGTAATAGTGCATTTTCATATTTTACGCTGACATGAGGTGAAAACTGCTTTGCCCAAAGTGCTAGAGATTGAATTAGGCTTTTTTCTTTTCGTTTGTTACGCGGATAAGCAATCATAGTCTCGCAGAATAAATAGGCTTGGCTTAAAGGCATGCCGGTTTCTATGCCTAATTGCTGTGCTGCTGGGCAGGCATAGTGGACAGTCTGGCTTTTACGCTGAAAAATAATGAATGGTTGCTTTTGTTTCTGCGTTAGCCCGAGGCTGTGGGCTGATAGCAAAGGAAAATGTATGCACATCCACAAAGGTTGATAAGCAGGTGCCGTATCAGTGTTTTTTTCTGTTGTTAATAAGAGCTGTGTTTGTTGAGCGAGGTTTGTCATAGCTGTACCGAGAGAGTGGTTGTGCGTGCGTGTAAAACGCCGCGTGCTTTTAAAATAGTAATTTGTAGTTGATTGATTGCTGTGGCCTGTATCAAAAGGCGTAAGCTGGCAGAAGAGTGTTGTTGCCGATTGCGTGGATATAAGATGGCCAGGCTATTACCTTTCTCGGCTGCTAGTTGCAGGCGTCGGATGTGTTTATCGTGATAACTGTGGGGCCACATAAGTACCATGCCGCATTGTTTGCACGGCAATAGTTTTTCCATGCTCCAGTATTGGTCTTGTTCGTTGTCTATGCTGTCGAGGATAATTAAATAACGCAGGTCGATGCCATAAGCAGAAAGGCTGGGGGCGTAAGGAATAAAGGGTGGTGCAATCCAAACAACATAAAGTGCTTGCTGCGTTAGTTTGGCGATAGCTGGCATTAGAAGACGTAATTCGCCAGCACCACATTGCATGGTTGATATCTCTGTGATGCAGGCTAAAGGCCAACCAGCGCTAGGTAGCAAGCGATCAAGTGCAGGGAAACCGCTAGCGATTCCTTGCTTTTGAGTGCTTGCCTTTCTTCCTTGCCATAACAGTGCAGGAGACTTTTGTAGTAGTTGTTCTAGTGAGGCAGAATCCATTGCCGAAACCAATTTTTAAAGTGTTTTGCTAATTAAGTTGATTGCGAATAACGCCAATACCAATGCCTTCGATGGCTATGCTGGTATCGCGCAAGTCGATCTCAATAGCTGAGAAATCATCGTTCTCAGGAAGTAGGTAAACCATATGTTGTATTTGTTTAAAGCGCTTTACGGTTACTTCCTGATCAATACGTGCGACTACGATCTGCCCGTTTTGTGCAACAGAAGTTTTATGCACTACGAGCAGGTCGCCATCTAAAATGCTGGCCTTACACATGCTCATGCCACGAACACGTAATAAATAATCGGCATGTGGTTTAAATAAAGAGCGTTCAACTTGCTGATAGCTTTCAACATGTTCAGTCGCAAGGATGGGAGCGCCAGCAGCAACCTGTCCAATAAGTGGGAGGCCGGTTGTGAGGTTCTTTTCTTCCAGGCATAAACGAATGCCTCTAGATGCGCCGGCGGTGAGTTCGATTGCACCTTTGCGTTCTAAGGCGCGCAGATGATCGCGGATGGCGTTTGCCGAGCGAACACCTAAAGCGTTAGCAAGCTCGATGATGGTTGGGGGAAATCCAGAGTCGTTAAAGTATTTCTGAATATGATCTAAGACTTGTTGTTGTCGTGCGGTGAGCTTATCCATGCTATTTGGGCGCTATGCTGTTTTTATAAACACTGTATTTAAAAACAGTATAAGCAGGCTATATCCTTGAGGCAAGTTTTTACTGCTAGATTTAAGGTTTTGTTGTTTGAGAGTCTTGTTACTGCAGTTTGTCTCTATTGCTATGAATTACTTTGGCCTAGAGATCTAGCTTACTAATAGCCCAGGGCTGGAGCTTGATTGTGATCTATTGTGACTAGCTAAAAGTTTAAAATAATATGCAAAAATTAGTGTTCATAATTTGTGCTTAAGTAAGATTAAGCCAAGAGAGTATTTAAGCTTAACTTTTACTGCGTGCTTTTTTATAATGCTTTATATATAGTGTTTACGGTGTAGTTAATGCCTTTCTAGGAAACTAGATATGTTGCTAAAAAAGACTTTTTAGGGTGAGGATTTAGTATATCTTTTTATCCAAAAAACTATTGGTATTCCGTGTCACCTTCGTGTAGTTTATGCATATTGCCTACGGGTAATGATTGAAGGGTGGACAAACACCCCTCTTGGCTGACACATAAAAAAATAATAATAATAGTGTCTTTAACATACGGCCAAAATTTCATGTTGAAAAAAATATTACTGTGAATCGTGCTAGGCACTTTCTTGCATCTATTCAGGGCTATGTATCTACATGTCCTGCCTAGGATGTATTTAAGGCCAAGTGCTCTAATAATTAGAATTTTATAAGTAACGAAATATGGAAACATTTCCCAGTTTACTGCAACAGCATATAACTCAACGCGCGAGCCATACTGCCCTTCGCATGAAGCGATACGGCATCTGGAATGCGTATTCCTGGCAAGAAGTTTCAGTTGAGGTTGGCAAGCTCGCTAGCGGCTTCGCTGCAAAAGGCTTGCAGCCCGGTGATCGAGTCGCTGTTATCGGCAATAATGTGCCGCAACTATTTTTTGCAATTATTGCGACGCAGAGTCTGGGAGCAGTTCCAGTACCTTTGCATGCCGACTCTAATAGCGAAGAACTTCGAGGCATGCTCGTTAATTGCGAGGCTAAGTTTGTTGTCTTGCAAGATCAGCAACAAGCTGATTCAGTGCTACCTCTAGTAGATGAGTTGTCAACGTTAACCCAAGTGGTTTATGTCGATACGCGTGGAATTGAAAACTATAAGCTAGAAAAGCTGATTAGTTATGATGATATGCAGACTGCTGGTGAGGCTTTTGCAAGTCAAAATCCTAACCATCTGCAACAGGCAGCGGCACAGGTTACACCAGATACAGACGCCTTTATCGTTTATACCGCTGGAACATCAGGCGAGCCACGCGGCGCAGTACTTACTCATTCTAACTTCCTCACGATTGGCCAAGCCTTTGCAGAGCAGGAGAAGCTGGGTGATGAGGAAGAAGTATTTGCTTATCTACCACTGGCTTATTCAAGTGCTTTATTTTACGTCTATACGCTCTGGATGATTAAAGGCTATACCATTAATTGCCCTGAGAGTAATGAGACGACAATGTCTGATATGCGCGAAGTTGGGCCTACTTTCCTATACGGTCCGCCACACTTCTTTAAGACTATCTATAGTCATATTAACTCTCGTGCAGCTAGCTCAAAGTCGAAGATGATCGATAGGCATCTGAGTGGCATGATGGATAAGGGACGCACTTGGCTAGGTTCTAAATTAGTATTTGAGCCGATCAAGGATCTATACGGTCTCAGTCGTGTTAAAAGCGCCTATGTGGGTGGTGATATTGTTAGTAATGAAGTATTCCACTTCTTCCGTGCATTAGGGATTAATCTTAAGACGACTTATGGCTCAGCAGAAAGTGCGGGCTGTATAAGTGTGCAACAAATTGCCGAAGATGCTTTAACCGGTGAAGAGAATGTTGTGGGTACGCCATTACGTGGTGTTGAAATTAAGATTTTAGATAATCAGGAAATTGCATTCAAAGGCCCGAACGCATTTAAAGGCTACTACGGTGATGTCGCCCAAAGTGGTCAAGCGAAAGATGCCGAAGGCTGGGTTAAAACTGGTGATATCGGTGAGTTTGCAAATGATACGTTGAAAGTATTAGAGCGAGTTGATTGTAAATCAAGCTTCAGTACGGGTGCTGATTTTGTGCCTAAGCAAATTGAAAATGCGTTGAAAGCATCGCCATACATTAAAGATGTAGTTGTGGTTGGTGCCCAACGTGATCATTCGGTTGCCCTTATCGTTATTGATGGCGATACCGTTGGCGCTTGGGCTGATATGCGTCAAATTCAGTTTACTGGATTGCGTGAGCTCGCAACTAAGACCGAAGTGGTAGAACTTATTTCTGAACGCGTACGTGATCTTAATACTAAGATTACTCAGATAGGTGGTGCGAATTGCCCACCAATCAAGCGCTACACTGTGTTGAATCGCGAATTCAGCGTTATAGCAGGTGAAATGACCCGTTCACGTAAGATCCGTCGCCAAGTGATCGGTACAAATAACGAGAAGATTATTGATGCGTTATTTGCAGGCGAGCCAACCTTTGATGTAACAGACTCCGCTGGTGAGCTTGTTGCGCAATTAAGATTAGAGACTGCATAAGAATTAAACTATGAATAGTCCAGATAATAAAAAACCAATCCTAGTCTTAAATGACATTAGCTTGTCTTTTAAGGGTGTAAAAGCGATTACTGATATCAGCTTCAATGTTTATGAAGGTGAGATCTGTTCAGTAATCGGTCCAAATGGCGCGGGCAAGAGCTCAATGCTGAATGTAATTAATGGTGTCTATATTCCCCAGGAAGGCACGATTACATTTGATGGCAAAGAGTTTACTAAGATGAAGCCCCACAGTGCTGCTGTAATGGGTATCGGCCGTACATTTCAAAACATTGCTCTATTCGCCGGAATGTCTGTTTTAGATAATATTATGTCCGGTCGTAATTTAATGATGAAGGCAAATTTCTGGGAACATGCTTTAAACATCGGGCGTGCCGAGAAAGAAGAATTAGAGCACCGCCAGGCAGTCGAAGAAATCATTGAGTTTTTGGGACTGCAATCTATCCGGAAGACGCCAGTTGCTTCTTTAGCTTACGGTTTGCAAAAGCGTGTTGAATTAGGTCGAGCACTCGCAGCAAAGCCTAAAATGCTTCTGCTGGATGAGCCTATGGCCGGTATGACAATGGAAGAAAAATTGGATATGTCTTGTTTCATTCAAGAGATTAATCGTAATTACGGAACCACTATCGTGCTTATTGAGCATGATATGGGTGTAGTTATGGACATCTCCGATCACGTGGTTGTACTCGACTACGGTAAGAAGATCGGTGATGGTGCTCCAAACGAAGTCATGAATAACCAAGATGTAATCGACGCCTACTTAGGCGTTAGTCACTAATAACTAAGTAGAAAGGAATTATCACGTGGAGTTTTTCTTAGAAGTGCTAGCTGGGGGTTTACTCTCCGGCGTTATGTACTCCCTGGTAGCGATCGGTTTCGTACTGATTTACAAGTCATCTGGAGTATTTAACTTCGCACAGGGCACGATGTTGCTGTTGGCGGCTTTAACTTTTGTCAGTTTGACCGAACGTATGGTCAGCTTCTGGGTTGCTTTTGCAATCACACTGATGATCATGATTGTGCTCGGTATTATTATTGAGCGTACGGTGATGCGTCCACTGGCGAACCAATCTTTATTGTCGCTCTTTATGGCGACGGTTGGTCTTAACTATTTCTTAGAAGGTCTTGCGCAAGGAGTCTGGGACTCTGCAGTGCACGGTATTGATTTGGGTATTTCGAACGATCCGATCTTCCTGATTGATAAGTTTCCAGATCTAGGCCTCGATATCATTATTAGCTACTTTGATATCGCTGCTGCTGGCATCGCAGCAGCCATGATTCTTGGTTTGTCCTTGTTTTTCCAATACACACGCACAGGCCTATCATTGCGTGCGGTGTCCGATGATCATCTAGCAGCAATGGCGGTAGGTATTCCGCTAAGCCGGATCTGGGCTATCGTTTGGGCGGTTACTGGTGTCATCTGTTTAATTGCAGGCTTGCTTTGGGGTGATCGTGTTTCAGTGTCCTTCACTTTAACGTCAGCTGTGCTGAAAGGTCTGCCGGTTATTTTGATTGGTGGCTTGACTTCAATACCTGGTGCGATTGTCGGTGGACTGATAATTGGTGCGAGTGAAAAATTAGGTGAAATTTATATAGCTGAATGGATCGGTGGACAGGGAATTGAGCACTGGTGGGCATACACCACAGCGCTATTATTCCTAATGGTTCGTCCTACCGGTATTTTCGGTGAGAAAGAGATTGAGAGGGTATAGCAATGTTTTATCGTGAAGCAGGGAAATTCGTCGGGAGCTTCGGAAAAGATCGACGCATGCTTCCTTTATTGGAAGACCGTTGGATTGCAGCACTCTTTGTTGCATTTATGTATTTTGTAGTAACAGCGTTTGCTAGTGATTACATGTTTAGTGCCATTTTGATTCCAATTATGGTGTTAGGTGTGGCAACGTTAGGCTTAAATATAGCCGTAGGTTATACCGGTCAATTGTCATTAGGTACGGCTGGCTTTATGTGCTTTGGTGCGTTTTCAGCATTTAACCTCATTCTACGTATTGACTGGATGACAATTCCAGTAGCCTTCTTTCTCTCGGGACTGATTGCAGGCGGTGCGGGCATTATTTTTGGTTTACCTAGCTTACGTATCAAAGGCTTCTACTTAATTGTATCGACCTTGGCCGCACAGTTTTTTGCAGAATGGGTGTTTAACGCCTACCCATGGTTCTTAAACTACACATCTTCAGGTGTTGTGGCGCTACCGATGCATCATTACCGTGTATTCCCAGGACAAGAAAGCACGCCTTTTAATGCCGCATTTTGGCATAGTTCGCAGGGTCGTTACCTGGTAACGCTAACAGTCACTATTCTTCTGATATTAGCGTGTAAGAACCTGGTTCGTAGCAACACTGGACGTAACTGGATGGCTGTTCGTGATATGGATATTGCCGCTAAAGTTATCGGTATTCCAGTCGCTAAAACTAAGCTAATGGCATTCTTTATCTCAACATTTTACTGTGGTGTTGCCGGTGCGATGTACTGCTACTGCTACATTGGTAACTTGGATTTCATGATTTTTAACCTTCGCCGTTCGTTCCTTGTCATGTTTATGGTGATTGTTGGTGGTTTAGGCTCGATTCTCGGTTCATTCCTAGGCGCAATATTCGTCTATGGTTGGCCAATTCTAATTACTCGTGGTAGTGACTTCATCTTTGGTGGAGGCGCTATTGATACCGCCTTTATTGAAAATAACTCAAAGATTGTTGTAGGTACCATCATCATCGTGCTCCTGATTCGTGAGCCGGGTGGATTTGCAGCTCTATGGTCAAGTAGTAAGCAAAAGCTACGTGTTTGGCCATTTGCACAATAATAATTATAAATTTCCTGGCACGAAATCAGGGATGAAAAAGCAGTAAAACTCAACGAGGAGTAAATAATGAAAATGAGAGTAACGGTACTAGCGAGTGCACTACTAGCAATGGTAGGCATGAGCAATGTAGTCAGTGCAGAAGAAAGCATGTATGTGCCAATTCCATCTTACCGTGTAGGTCCATACGCGGCAGGTGGTACAGGCTACTTCGGTGGTATTCTGGATTATTACAACCTAGTAAATTCACGCGGTGGTGTTGGCGGCGTAAAGCTAACTTGGTCTGAGTGTGAGACTGAGTATTCAGTAGAGCGTGGTGTAGAGTGTTACAAGCGATTGAAAGATCGTGAAGGTGGCGCTGTATTTTTTGACCCACTATCAGTTGGTATTTCAACCGCATTGATCGAAACAGGTCGTGCAGACAAGATGCCAATCATCGCGGTTAACCACGGTAAGACCGCTGGTCAACGTGGTGACGTATTCCCTTACTACTTCATGCCTGGAATCAACACGTATGATGAGCACTCAATTATGGTGCATTACATTGGTGAGCTAGAAGGTGGCATGAGCAACCTGAAGGGTAAGAAGATCGCCATGTTGTTCCACGGTTCGCCATACGGTCGTGAAGCGATTAGTTTCATGGACAGCATGTGTGAGAAGCACGGTTGTACTCATGAAGCGATTGAAGTGCCTCACCCAGGTAACGAGCAGCAATCCCAGTGGTTGAAGATCCGTAAGATGAAGCCAGACTACGTTTTACTACGTGGTTGGGGTGTAATGAACCCGGTAGCGATGCAAACAGCTAAGCGTATGGGTTTCCCAGTGAGCCGTTTGATCGGTAACATCTGGTCTAACTCGGATGAAGACGTAATCCCAGCAGGCGCAGCAGCAAGCGGCTACCAGGCGATTACTACGCATCCAGCGGGTACTGACTTCAAAGTTGTTCAAGACATCATTTCAACTGTATACGGTTCAGGCAACGGTGACCTACAAGACAAAAGTCGTTTAGGTTCTGTGTACTGGAACCTAGGTGTACTAGCGGGTGTTGTTCACACAGAAGCGTTACGTATTGCTCAAGAGCGTTTTGGCAATCGTGCACTATCTAGTGCTGAAACTCGCTGGGGCTTTGAGAACCTAGTGTTAACGGCTGAGCGTATCGAAGAGTTAGGCGCAACAGGTCTCGTACCTGAGCTAGCGCTAAGCTGCTTAGATCACGTTGGTGGTCACTTGGCTAAATTCCAGCAATGGGATGCGAATGCACGTAAGTGGAACATCGTATCTGACTGGATTGAGGGTGACGTAGCCCTATCACAGGCAATCATTGACGCAGGTGCGGCTAAGTACGCAGCTGACAACGCCATTGATACTCGTCCTTGTGATGCTAATAACAACGACGACGACTTCGATCTATAATCAAAGTCTATTTCTGTGGGTCTCATGTCGAGGCCCACAGAATTTTTAAGTTAAAACAAGGTTAAAAAAGAATGAGTTCAGAAACTATCCTTTCTATTAAGAACATCGAAGTTCTATATTCGCGTGTAATTTCAGCATTGCATGGTGTTTCGATCGACGTACACGAAGGCGAAATTGTTTCATTACTAGGTGCTAATGGCTCTGGTAAGACCACTACCTGTAAAGCAGTATCAAGGCTACTTGAAGCTGAACGTGGTGAAGTGAGTAAGGGCTCAATCGAATATAAAGGTAAAGATATCAGTTCGATGACTGCTTTTGATATGGTAAAAGCAGGGGTCGTTCAGGTTTTAGAAGGTCGCCATATATTTGGTCACCTAACAGTTGAAGAGAACCTGTTAACAGGTTCGTTTATTCGCAATGCGGATTCAGCATCTGTTAAAAAAGATTTAGAGTATGTTTACGATCGCTTTGAGCGAATTCGTACACGTCGTAAGAACCTCGGTGGCCTATGCTCCGGTGGTGAGCAACAGATGGTTGCAATGGGTCGTGCGATGATGGCGCGTCCTAATTTAATCCTACTTGATGAGCCTTCAATGGGCTTGGCTCCACAGTTGGTTGAAGAGATTTTTGAGATTGTTAAAACCTTGAATGAAGAAGATGGCGTTAGCTTTTTGGTATCTGAACAAAACGCTAATGTTGCATTAAAGTACGCTAGCGTTGGTTACATTATTGAAAATGGACGTGTTGTACTGAAAGGGAATGCAAAAGAGTTATCTGATTCAGAAAGTGTTAAAGAAATGTATATGGGCGGTGGCGGAGATGAGGTCAGCTTCCGCGATGTTAAGTACTACCATCGTCGTAGACCTTGTATGGTTTAGGATCTAGAAAAGCCCGCTTAAAGCGGGTTTTTTTTTAGCTAAAATTTTGTTCCCATGTGATTAATCGATAATGATAAATATGGAAGCTGTGGCCTAATAAATGCCATTTAATCATTTCTCCTTGGAAGCCGATAATATGAAGAAACCACTAAGCTTAATCTGGTCAACGCTATTTCTTTTGAATACCAGTACTGCGTCGGCTACGTTTTACGATGCCAGTACACTGGCGCACTATTGCCAAGAGCATCTTAAATTTGTTCAGTTAGATGCTAGCAGTGACCGCCTTGAGGCGGGCATTTGTCAGGGTTATCTCGCTTCTAAGATCGAGGTTATGACTCTGTCTCAGGAGCTTTGTCAGCGTGACAGTCTTGATATGAATAAGTTGGCTGCTGATTTTGTTGCATATGTTGTGGAAGAACAATCGCGAGCAACTCTCAGTGCGACACGTGCTGTGATTCAGCTGTTACAAGGTAAGCATGGTTGCACTTCTGAATAACGGCTTACAGCAGGTTGGAAGCCCGCTACAAGCCACTTTGATTAGTCAGAACAGTCTTATTTGATTGGCCGCATACTGGTTAGTAGTAATGGAATAATCGTAAAGGTAGCGCAGAGTGAGACGATCATGGCAATGCTGGTAAATAGACCGAAGTAGATCGATGGCATAAAGTTAGATGTAACGAGAACAATGAATCCTAGTGTGATCGTAATTGAGGTGTAATACAGTGCTTTACCCACTGTTGTCTGTACGATCTTGATAGCACTTGGATAGTCTGGGAACACTTTCATTTCACGCATGAAGCGATGAATATAATGGATCGCGAAATCAACACCGACACCAATCGTTATTGCTGCAATTGTGATGGTCATGATATCTAATGGGATACCAAATAAGCCCATCATGCCGAGAATCATAAAGGCGGTGAAGACATTCGGGATAGTACCGATTAGGGCTAGTTTTATATTTCTAAATAGCACCACTAGCATTAATAGGATACAGATGAAAACGGTGCCTAAGGTTAATATCTGAGAGCGGAATAAACTCTGTAGGACATTGTTATAAAGCACGGTGATACCACTTAAACGCATGCTCTCACCATCACTGATATAGTCCGCATTAAGCTCATTATTGATTTGTTTTAATAGATCTGCGCGGACTAATGTATGGTCAGAATCAACGATTCGAGCTAGCACACGTGCTTGGCTGCCCTCAGTGGACACATACGGCGTTATTAATGCTTCTTTGATATAGTCAGGAATCATCTTGTAAACCACTGCGAGATGGAAGTCTTCTAGCTCTTCGCCTTTGTTAACAGTCCGAAAGACCTCTTCTGTACTGGCTATCGAGAGCACGCTACCCACTTGTGGCAAACTTTCTAAATAATCATGTATCGCACGAATCTTGGCAATGCCATGACGGTTGTACCAATAGCTCTGTTGAGTGAAGTTATCTTCTTCTTCAGCATCAAGGTAATCGCCAAACTCATCGTCCAAATCTTCTTCTTCTTGAGCGGCGGGCAGAGGGGCTTGTAGTACGACCTCTAGTGGCACGGTCCCGCCCAGCTCTTTATCAACTGCGACTAAACCTTGATAGATATCGGTATCAGACTTGAAGTAATCAATAAAGCGATTTTCAACAGTGATATTAGTCATGCCGTAGATACTTATAGCGAGTAACGCAAGAAGTGTTGTAGCGGTTGCTTTGCGTTTTGCCATGACAAAGTTACAGGCCTTATCGAGTAGCTCTGATGGTTTTGTTTCTTCTGCTGAACCAACATTGGGTTTAATTAATTGGATCATTGCTGGTAATGCAGTAAAAGCAATTATAAAGGCGCAGGCCAAGCCCATGATCATAATTAGACCAAAGTTAATAACAGGTTTGATATCGCTCACTAGTAGCGATAAAAAAGCAATCGCTGAGGTTAGGATCATGTAAATACAAGGCACTGCTATTTGACGCAAAGCTTGCCCTAGCTTATCCGTACTGGCACCTGAAACGGAGACCTCTTGGTAGCGAATAATGACGTGAATTGCGAGCGTGATGGAGAAGATAATCAATAAGGCAACAAAGTTTGCTGAGATTACGGTTAATTGAATATTCAACCAGCCGATTAATCCAGTGACCAACAAAACATTAAGGCTAGCACAGGCCAAGGGTAGTAAAACCCAAGATAAACGACGGAAGAAAGCGTAAAGCACGATCAGCATAATGCCTAATATAGATAGACCAAAAGTGCGTACGTCGTTTAGCACAAAGAGTTTGATGTCGTTTGCAATCAGAGGGGCGCCTGCCAAGTAAAATTGACCACTATCTGTTCGTTCAGCGATTAGGCTGCGAGTGGCTGCTATCACATTGGCATAGCGTTGTGTGGTGACAGCGCGTTGTTCTTGTATCTGGTCGTCAAGTGCTTCAAGTTGCTGCAGCAATACTTTATTTTCTGGTTCTGCGTTTAGCGCTTGATTTAGCTTGTACTTGTCATCAATTAATTGATCTAGTTCGTTATTCTTTTTAATGTCTACTTTAAGGGCTGTGGTGCTTGCACTTAAGCTGACAAAGTTATTGGCATAGAGAGGGCTGGTGTTGAATTCTTCAGCAGCTAAGCTGAGATCGGTTTCGGCATCACGCAGTTGGCGAAATCCAGGAGCGCCTGTTTCCGGGTCATTGTAAGATTGCTTTAATAACGGCAAATTAATGATGCTAGTTACTGCTGTGATGTCGCTGTGTTTTACCAAGCCTTCAGTTAACTCTTGGATGATATCTAAACTTGCGTCGGTATAGAGTCCGGTATTAGGTTGATAGCCGACAAAGACGAATTCATCACTACCATATTCACGATGGACTTCACGATAGAATTGTAAATCAGGATCACTATCGAGTAAGAGAGAGTCAGCTGAGGCATCTATATTAATATTAGAAATATGCACTGACAGGATTGCTATTAAGGCTATCAATGTCAGTAATATCGTTATCGGTTTTTTTATTATTAGATCTATCATGTTTATACCGTTAGGGGTCGAGCTAGCGCTGTGCTCGCGCTTGGATTTGTTGTGTTGTTTCTTGTCGCGATAGCCAGATATCTAGACCTTGAGCATTAAGATGTAGATCGTTTCTTAGCAAGTTCAATACGGTTTCTTCGTCTTGTTCACAGCCATATTCTTTCAGGTCGATCAGTGTGTGATTGATTAAACTATCTTCTATTGATGCTACGCGATTCTGAGTACTACGGCATGCTTCTGCAATATGCACATAGGCTTGTATATCCGTTTGTAACTTAAGTACGCCGTTTGCAACATTTTTAAAGGCTGAAAAATGCGCTAAAAAAACCTGCTCGGGAGCGGTGCTTAATAATTTTTGTAGACTTTGTTGCCATGCAATAGGGTCGAATTGTACTGGTGTTGTAGTTGGCATGAGGTATTGTTGCGCCCAAGCGTGTTTGCCATTAAGAGTGATATCAGGATAAGACAAGCCAAAGGTATCACCAACAAACCATGCGCGGCTAAGGGCATCATAAATACAAATATGATGACGTGCGTGACCAGGACTGTCGATGACACGTAACCAACGTCCATTTAGGTTGATAATGCTGTCATGGGTAATCGGTATAACGCGCTCTTGATCAATTGGCACAATCTCATCATAGAGTTTGGTAAACAGTGCTGAGCCATAAACACTGCGTGCGCTTTCTACCAGTCTTTTAGGGTTGATTAAATGCGGCGCACCTAACTGATGTACAGCGAGCTGAGCCTTAGGACACAGTTGCATTAAGCGACCAGCGCCACCGGCATGATCAAGGTGGACATGACTAGGGATGATGAAGTCGACGTCTTCTGGGCTAAGGTTAAACTGCTGTAATGCTGCTAACAGTCTATCGACTGAATGATTAGTTCCACAATCAATAAAGGCTGCTTTGCCTTGATGGTGAATTAGATAACTACAGGCAAGCTGTGGCCGCATATAGTCGGTATCGATACAAAGAATATCGTTGCCTAGATTGATGGTCTGCTTAGTCAAATTTGTTTACTAGTAAGCTAAACTAATTTTTCTGCGGATAAGATAATGCCATCTTCATCTGCATACAGATAATGGCCTGGAATAAAGTCAGCATCTGCAAAATGTACGGAGACATCTATTTCACCAATATTTTTCTTTACACTCTTGAGGGGTAGAGTGTCGATCGCCTTGACGCCTAATTCGATGTCAGCAATGACACCTGAGTCACGAATGCAGCCATAAACAACGATGCCAGCCCAGCCGTTATCGGCAGCCATTTGAGCAAGGACATCACCGACTAGCGCACAGCGTAATGAACCACCACCATCGACCACCAGCACACGGCCTTTGCCTGGTTGTTCTAATTGTGAGCGGACGAAGGAATTATCTTCGAAACATTTCACCGTAGAGATGGGGCCTGAAAAACTGATTTCACCACCAAAATCGTTAAACATTGGCGCGGCAATTGTTAGGTTGTCGGCATGGTCATCACATAGGTCAGCAGTCTTGAACATCTAAGGTAAGTCCTTGATAAGTGGTTGTTAGTGCTTATGTAGGTCGATCAAAGCGCGTATTTTATAGGCCTAGCTCGGCAAATTAAAGCGTGTTATGCAACGCATTATGGCGATGGACCGTCTATTTATCAGATCAAACGGGCTATTTGTCTAAGATTAGATGATGATTTTCGCACTAATGGTTAAAAAATAGACAATTTTTGTCGTGAAATGATGAATAAGGCAAGACGCATCTACAAGCTTTTGCTAATATACGTCGCTTTGCGCCAGACCTCAGGGGGAACCCTTTATTAGAGGTGAGCCATTAATTGTAGTTAGCTCTATAAAATTTAGGAGACAAGGTAGTGACTAGAGAAGAACAAATAAAAGCGATTGAGAAGGATTGGGCTGAAAACCCACGCTGGGCCAACGTTAAGCGAAATTATTCTGCTGCCGACGTTGTACGTCTGCGCGGCTCAGTAATTCCTTAGTACACCTACGCACGTCGTGGTGCTGAGAAATTATGGGATCTCGTTAACGGTGGTGCTAAGAAAGGCTATGTAAACTGCCTAGGTGCATTGACTGGTGGTCAAGCACTGCAGCAAGTGAAAGCCGGAATTGAAGCGATTTACCTTTCTGGTTGGCAGGTTGCAGCCGATGCAAACACTTCAGAGACTATGTACCCCGATCAATCTCTATACGCTTACGACTCAGTACCTACGGTTGTTCGTCGTATTAACAATACATTCAAGCGTGCTGATGAGATCCAATGGTCACGTGGTATGGAGCCAGGCCAAGACGGTTATACAGATTACTTTGCACCAATCGTAGCTGATGCAGAAGCCGGTTTTGGTGGCGTATTAAACGCTTTCGAATTAATGAAAAACATGATCATTAACGGTGCTGCTGGTGCTCACTTTGAAGACCAGCTAGCGGCGGTTAAGAAGTGTGGTCACATGGGTGGTAAAGTATTGGTTCCAACACAAGAAGCCGTTCAAAAGCTACAGGCAGCTCGCTTAGCGTCTGATGTTTTAAATGTTCCAACTATCGTATTAGCACGTACCGATGCTGAGGCCGCCAATTTATTGACTTCCGACTTCGATGAGAATGATAAGCCATTCTGTACCGGCGAACGTACGGCAGAAGGTTTCTACCGTGTTAACAATGGTCCTGAGCAAGCGATCTCTCGTGGTATTGCTTACGCACCATATGCTGACTTGGTTTGGTGTGAGACAGGTACTCCAGACTTAGGTTTTGCTCGTGAATTTGCAGAAGCAGTTCGCGCTGAGAATCCAGGCCAGTTACTAGCATATAACTGCTCACCATCATTCAACTGGAAGAAGAACCTAGACGATGCAACTATCGCTAAATTCCAAGACGGTTTGTCTGACTTAGGTTACAAGTACCAATTCATCACACTCGCTGGCATTCACAACATGTGGTACAACATGTTTGATTTAGCACATGACTACGCACGTGGCGAAGGCATGAAGCATTATGTTGAAAAAGTACAAGAGCCAGAATTTGCAGCGGCTGAGAAAGGTTATACTTTCGTAAGTCACCAGCAAGAAGTTGGTGCAGGTTACTTCGACGATGTGACTACTGTTATTCAAGGTGGTCAGTCTTCAGTAACTGCTCTAACAGGTTCTACAGAAGAAGAGCAATTCTAAGGTTTTAGATCTTATTATTGCTGAGCTTAAACGTAAGGTTTAAGCTCAGGTAAAATCGGCGCTCGGCTAAAATCGAGCGCCGATTTTGTTTGTATAGTGGGTGGAGTTAAAATCCGATCGACAAGATCACTAAGTCTAGGTAAGTTTGAGCATGTCAGAAACTGAAATATTTAAAGTTATTTTTCAGAATGAAACTAAGGTCTATGAAGTATTTGCACGTGAAGTGTATCAGTCTGACATGTATGGTTTTATTACTATTGAGCAACTGGTCTTTAACGAGCGCAGCTCGGTATTGGTTGATCCTGGCGAAGAAAAGCTTAAAACTGAGTTTACTTCGGTTAAGCGCTGCTATATTCCGATGCATTCCATCATTCGGATTGACGAGGTTGAGAAGGAAGGCACTAGCAAGATCATTGAAAGTGATAATAAAGTAACACCTTTTCCAACTACGGTTTACACCCCTGGTAAACCTGGGAAAACTGAGTAAATTTCTCAGAGTAGGGCTAGTCTAGCTAGCAAAAAGATATGGAGAGATGCCAGAGTGGTTGAATGGGCTCGCCTGGAAAGCGTGTGTGCGTTAATAGCGTACCGAGGGTTCGAATCCCTCTCTCTCCGCCATTTTAATATCTACCAAGTCAGTGCTCACTTACTTCTTTCTAATAGCGCTAAAATATAAGTCTTAATGAGAGTGGCATATAGTTAGCATCATCTGTTTAACCGTTCCCTATGTTGAATGATTGGTCAATCGATGACCCTTAGGATCTCGACTTAAAATCATCCTAAGGTTTCTCTATCGTAAGCTTTAAGCCGAGGCTCACACTCATTGGTAATCTGTTATATAAAGTATAACGGTCCTGTTCTTGTATGCATATAATTACGCATGCGTGTTGGGATGTACCTGCATTATCGCTGCTGGTGATAAACTTAGCCGTATTAACATGAGTTATAATCTGGCAGATAGTAAATATTATAGATGGTCTTCGCGATACGAAGGAATTTGATAATTTAATTGTAACGTCCTACCCAAAGGATGGTTTCAGCTACTCGAGATATGTGGCATTAATATTATGGCAGTGCTTATCGAGATGTACTGTGCTCGTATTGATTAGTCGGTTAATTATTACCAGTCGCACTGCAATTTGCAGGCCGAATAGGCTAATCTTGATTACCTATATGATTAAAATTGTTTGTTCTTATTAAGTTTGTTTTTAATGAAGGCCTATAAATGTTGATTTACAGAAGTTCAGGTTTTTATGTTGTCTGTTTTATCTGTGTGTTTATGATTTTATTATCAAGCCCTGCTCGGGCGACAGATAACGATGAAGTTTTTTCATTAAAGTTACGTTATGGCTACTATGATCGTGATTATGAGACTAATAGTAAGGATCGTAAGCAGAGTGGATATAGTGGGAGATTGGGCTATCAGTCTGCCTGGTTTGCTGATCGCTTTAGGTTAGGTATTGCCGCGCATACTGCAAAAGAGTTTGCTAGTTCTGGTCTGGCAACAGAGGATCTATTGGCGTTTAATGGGCATGAGAATAAAGACCATAGTTTGATTGCTGAGGCTTATGTTGACTATGCGGCATTTGCCTCTATGAATTTTCGTTTTGGGAGGCAGAAGCATAAGTCTCTATTAATGGCTTCAGCTACTCGTTTGCTTCCATCGACTTTTGAAGGGGCATCATTGCAATGGCAGGTACGCGATAATATCGAGCTATATGCCTCCCGGTATTATAAGTGGTCACGCCGTGCAGATGAGCAGTTCAATGGCTTTGCCACCGATAACAGTGGTGAAGGTGCGATTGATTATGTTGATATCATCGGCACGAAAATTAAATTAGCGAATAGCAGGCTAACTGCCGAATATTTACATTCCGATGATTATCTGAAGAAATGGGGTATAACTACTAATACGCCATGGCAAGGTAATGGCTTTAAATTGAATGCCATGACAGGGCTTTTTGGTGCGGCTGATGCGGGTAAACTCTTTGTTACGGATGCTGAGTCAGGAGATCTAGATTACGATGCAAGTAAAGCATCTAGTAATGGTCGGCAGCAGTATAGTTCGCTAGGTGCTTATTTAGGTATTCAACTCAGTCTGAAAGAATCTCAATTTGCGATCTATCATAGTTGGCTAGGGGATCCTTGGTTAGAAGACAGTTATACCAAAGATCATGGCACTAATCCTTTTCCTCATCGTACAGCAGGCCCAGACCTGTTGAATAAGGATGAGAAAATCCTATTGTTAGAATATAAACAAAACTGGCAGAAGTTATTATCGACGCAACTGACGTCTCGCGTTGCCTATGCTTATGGTTATGATGCAGAGAATTCGGTCTCAAAAGACCTAGGCTATGCAGATGAATATTGGTTTGAAGTCGACTTGCGTTGGCGCCCGGCTCGGTTTAAGGGTTGGATATCACGCCTGCGTTATCGCGATTATGGGTCCTCTGAAACGGGTAGTGTGCGTGGTGTTAAGGAAGACCAAACAGATATTCGTCTAACGTTAGATTATGCAACTTCGTTTTGAGCTGATATACGAAGAAATAGTGGGCTCAGCGAATACCCTATGATGGTTGAAAGAGTAAAATTTAGCGGTCGGAATGTGTGGGAGACTTGTTGAGGCGCTACTTGGGGAGGTAGCGCTCAATTGGTATATACCAGGTTAGCCTTTAACGCGATTCTTTAAATCTAATAGAAAGCTCTGTTCAAAGCCTTCAAAAAATTGCGCTTCCTCTGCGCTGAGAGACTCTTTGAACGTATCTGGAATTTTGGAAAAGCTTTCTAATCCAGCATCCGCTACCTTGGTACCTGCTTCAGTCAAACTTAAGACAGTTTTACGTCGATCGATCGTATCTTGGATACGCACAATGAGTTTTTTCTCTTCCAAATCATTAATCAACTTAGTGACGAAAGACTTATGTCGAGTCATTAATTTAGCGATATGGGCTGGTGAGTTAGCTTCGTTAAAGTAGATGATCTTCAATGCTAACCAATGCTGGTATCGAAGAGAACTTTTTTCTAACTGGCTGTTTAGCTCAGATTTTAACGTGTCTAGTAATTTATTTGAGATGCTTACCGCGCTTAGGTAGAAATTAAGTTGAATATTCTTAAGCGCCGCAGTCGCATTCTCTGTAATTTTGCTGACGGCTTTGCTTTGTGCGCGGGAATTTCTATAATACTGCGAAGATGTTGCCTGCTCTTTCATAGTAGCTCCAGTTTCGATTCCATTCTGTTTAGTAATCTGGCAACACTGTACGTTCCAGTTCAGTTACTAAAATATTCCATTTCTTATGAGCCTTGCTACCGTACTGCTACGGTGTACTGCTATTAAACTCTTAATTTTATAAGTTTATATAACTATTGTAGTTTACGACTTGGCTAGAAAAAATATACCGGTTTAGATGGTAAAAGTTAACTAAATAGCTATTAGAGTATATTGTACATATCATAAACAGGCTAAATTGTTATTTCCAGATGATGTGCTACCAGCCACATTAAGATGAGTTCATGCTTGGTGGTTATGGCTAACTTTTCCATAGCATTTGCGCGATAGTCTTCGATGGTGCGTGGACTCAGCTTTAAATAACCGGCTATTTTTTTATTGGTCATCTCTTCTTTTGTGGAGAGAAGAAGGCCAATAACCTGTTTTTCACGATTTGTTAGAGTGTGTATTCGTTGTTGAATATCCAGAATTAGTGTGCGCTTTAGTTTCCGTTTTCGATCAGTGAGCAATAAGTTTTCAAGGCTGGATTTAATCATATTAAATTCACTTGATTCTGACCAATAATCCAAAATGCCTGTGCGCATATATTGAATTGCTTTGTTAATTTCAGGATGCTTTGCATAGATAATTACAGGGGTATTAATGTGTGAATGTGAGAGTAAAGACTTTAACGCCAGTTGATTATTTTCAGCGACTGATTGCGTGATAATTAATCCATTGGGTTCTTTGCGAGTTGCAAGTTCATTTAGTTTTTCTTGGACATTCGACAATTTGAGATGCTCATCTAGACTGAGGGTAGTGTGCGGTGCATTGTGACTAGTAAGTTGTTTCAATAATGACTTAGGTGCGGATTTGTCTAGTATGGCGATAGTGCTGGTTGAGATATGCGGTGTATATTGCTTTAAATCGGTCTGTGCACCGCTGTCCTTTTTATAGAGATTATCTAAAACATGTTGTAGGAGGTCTGGCATCGCATGTTGGTTGTGTAGTTATCAATGTTAATTATATAGCTACTCAAAGTGGATTTGCGATTACTGAATCAATGACTTATGTCTAGCAATCAAAATTTATACAGTACTAGGCGATAAATATCACACTAACTATAATTTTTTGAAGCGACTTTGAAATGATTAAACTGATGTGATTCAAGCGGCGGCTTGTGAAGCCTTTTTGATTGAATCAAACGCTGCCAAGGCACGTAGTCTAGCTGTTTTGTGATCAACAATTGGGTTTGGGTAGTTGTCACCGAGGCGAATGCCAGCGTTTTGTAACTCGTCAGACGAGGCCTCCCATGGGGAATGGATATAGGCATCTGATAGCTGCTCTAACTCTGGCACCCATTCACGGACGTAATCACCTTTAGGGTCAAATTTCTCTCCCTGTAGCACTGGATTAAATACACGGAAGTATGGCGCAGCATCTGCACCGCAACCTGCTACCCACTGCCAGCTAGCGGAATTGCTTGCGAGATTTGCATCTAACAAATGTTGCCAAAACCATTTTTGCCCTTCTTGCCACGATATTAAAAGATCTTTGATTAAGAAGGAGGCGACCACCATACGTACTCGGTTATGCATCCAACCTGTTTGTAGGAGTTCACGCATGCCCGCATCCACGATCGGATAACCGGTTTGCCCTTGCTGCCAACGATGGAGAGTATCGTTGTCGTCATGCCAAGGAAAATGCTTGAACTCGCTGCGGAAGGGCTGTTCTGGAAAGTCTGGCCAATTTATCAACAAGTTATAAGAAAACTCTCGCCAAATCAGTTCGCGTTGGTAACTGGCGGCACCATGGCTATCAGCATTATCGAGCGTGTTAATTGCAGACCAAATTTGACGTGGCGAAATCTCACCAAAGTGGAGGTGTGGCGAAAGCCGGGAGGTGCCAAAAATGTCAGGTCGGTTACGTAACTCTGAGTATTTCCCTACGCCTTGACGAATGAATGCTTGTAGTGACCAATCAGCACCATCCTCGCCTGGTTTCCATATAGGTGGATATTCTTGCGCCCATGTTGGCGTGTCTATAGCTAGGTCCCAGTCAAACAGATCATCGCTGGCTAAGCGTTCTTTATGTGGCCTGATTTTGTCAGGTGAAGCTAACGGACTTGCTGGCGGTTTGCTTAAACAACTTTTATAGAAGGGCGTAAACACCTTGTAGGATTTGCCTTCTGCGGTCGTATTTTCATTTGGTTCGTAAAGGAGATAGCCTTTAAAACGTTTTACTTCAACTTGCTTATTGAACTTAGTATTTACTTTTTCTTCTAATGCAATGGCCGATGGTTCGTATTGGGCAGAAAAATAAAGACTAGCAGCGTTTGTTTCTTTAATTAATTGGTTTAGTTGTTCGACGCTATCGCCGCGTCTAAGAATTAATTGCAACTTGTGTTGCTGTAGACTGAGGTCTAAGCTTTTTAAGCTTTCCTGCAACCACCAGCGACTAGCTTTACCGGGCGCCCATGGTTGGTCATTGTCTTCATCAAGGATGTAGACGCACACCACCGGTCGATCAGTTTGAGCAGCAGCACTCAAAGCGGCGTTGTCAGTTAACCTGAGATCTTTGCGAAACCAAAAAATTATAGGTTGATTCATGATGGTAATAATTTCCAGAATTTTTTTATAATTATGATCTAAACTTAGTTCAGCAGCGAATCAGGGGGAGGTGTTGTATAGGACATTCTGTACAATTTAGCGCTGATCTGAATTCATTCAGAATGTATTCTTAGCAGCAAGTCCAGCGAGGTTCTTTGTTTTTGTTTTTGGGCGTACATAGATAAATTATTTCTTTACTCAATTTTTTTGTTAGGTATCTGTATATGACATCTACACCAACGTGTTGTCAGAAAAGCGCAAAAAAGAAAGATTGGCTTCTTTGGGGGTCGTTATCTGCTTGCGTTGTATTTTATCTGCTCTCTTTTTTGCCTTTACTGCTTAGCTCACCCTTACCGTTCATAACTGAGATGGCCGAGTCAGTCTATCTGTTGATCAACACCATCTGGTGGGGGTTGTTGATTGGTATTCTGATGCTGTCATTTTTAACACGAGTACCGCGTGAGTTTGTTGTGGCAGCGCTTGGGCCTCGAGATAGTATGCGAGGCATATTACGTGCAACTGTTGCTGGTGTTCTGCTTGATCTTTGTAGTCACGGTATTTTGATGGTGGCGGCAAAACTTTATGAACGCGGTGCGAGTACAGCACAAGTGATGGCTTTCTTGATTGCTTCGCCTTGGAATTCATTTACATTGCTATTGATCTTGCTGACTCTTATCGGTTGGCAGTGGACTCTACTGTTCCTATTCGCTTCAATGTTAATTGCCTTCCTATCCGGTTGTATCTTTATGTGGTTGCAAGATGTAAAAAAGATAGCACCTAACCCTAATGAATTTGACCTTCCCGCTGATTTTCACTTTTGGAGTGAAGCAACTAAGGCTATTTCTGGTGTGGTTTTGACGCCAGCCTACTTGATTGAAACGCTTAAGAATGGTCTTTCTGAATCGCGTATGGTCGTGCGTTGGATTTTGTTTGGTGTACTGTTGGCCAGCGTGTTACGTACGGCCATAGAGCCGGAGTTGTTTGCCAACTATTTCGGCCCTAGTTTGATGGGTTTAGCTCTGACTGTGTTAGCTGCAACGGTAATCGAAGTCTGTTCTGAAGGTTCAACACCGATTGCTGCAGATCTGCTCACGCGAGGGCAGGCGCCTGGTAATAGTTTTGCCTTCCTGATGGCCGGTGTAGCGACCGATTATACCGAGATAATGGTGCTGCGTGAGACCACTAAATCATGGCGTATCGCCTTGCTATTGCCATTAGTGACTTTGCCACAGGTCATAGTGGTTGCCGTGCTCTTGAATGTAAGTTTCTCTTAAGTTCTTGATAAATAAGTTAAAGTCTATTCGTGGCCTGAATTACTAAGGCAACTGAAAAAATGATCAGGCTTGACTTAGGCTAGTTTCCACGTATGTTGCGGGTCAGAAATAGCACAAGTTAGTAACAGCAAAGAGGGCGGTAAGCGTCATCACTTGTGACAAACGTATAGAGTATTGGTAATCTGTGTTGGTACCTTTGCAGCGATAGACTGCGAACCCCGCCAGGCCCGGAAGGGAGCAACGGTAGCTGTTGACTCGGGTGCTGAGATTTCACTGGCACAGATTGCCGCCCATACACGTTTCTTCACCGATTATTTCCTATGTCCCATCAAGTTCTCGCTCGTAAATGGCGTCCCCAGACCTTCGAAGATATCGTAGGGCAAGAACATGTCGTAACCGCCTTGGTGAATGCCCTAAATGCGGATCGTTTGCATCATGCTTATTTGTTTTCAGGTACGCGCGGTGTCGGTAAGACAACGGTAGCACGGGTATTAGCAAAAGCTTTGAGCTGCCAGACTGGTATTAGTGCGCAGCCCTGTGGTGAATGTGATGCCTGTGTTGCCATCAAAGAAAATCGTTTTGTCGATCTCATTGAGGTGGATGCTGCTTCGCGTACTCGTGTTGAGGATACTCGTGAGTTGCTGGAAAACATTCAATATGCACCCACTCAAGGGCGTTTCAAGATCTATTTAATTGATGAAGTGCATATGCTCTCCGGCCATAGCTTTAATGCGCTTTTAAAGACATTAGAGGAGCCGCCAGAACATGTTAAATTTTTACTGGCGACAACTGATCCGCAAAAACTTCCAATTACTGTCTTGTCGCGTTGTCTTCAGTTTACTCTGCGTCATATTTCACAAGATGCGATTGCTAAGCAGCTAACAAAAGTACTTACTGCTGAACAGCTTTCGTTTGATGAGCCTTGTGTAGAGCAGCTGGCAGACTCTGCTGATGGCAGCATGCGCGATGCCTTAAGTTTATTAGATCAAGCTATTGCTTATTCAGGTGGCGAGCTAAACGAGGGCAATGTGAATCAAATGCTGGGCACCGTGCCCAGTCAGCAGTTAGATGGTTTAGTGCGAGTGATTTGTGGCCAGGATAGTGAGCAAGCAATAATGATTATCCAGTCGTTAGCGAGTCTTAACGTCGAGTTCAGTAAGTTATTAGACCAGCTGTCCGTTATATTCCACGCCGGTGCCATTAGCCAGGTGGTACCAGAATACATTGAGCATGTCGGGCGTTATCAGCAAATTATCGATTACGTACAACAAGAAGTAGCTGCGGAAGATCTTCAACTACTCTATCAAATCGCTATTACTTCACGTAAAGAACTTTACTTAGCCCACTCTGCTAAGTCAGGGTTTGAGATGGCAATATTGCGCATGCTGATGTTTCGCCCTGGCGATGATGAGGCCCCACTGCGAGCAAAACGGGTTACCTCTAAGACTGCTACAGAGAGTCCTTCGATGACTATCTCTGAAGCTAAGGTCGAGGTTGAGCCTGAACTCAGCCAGGAGCTGTCAGATCTCACTTCTATTGAGAGTAAAGCCCAGCCGGTCCAGCAAACTGCAAAGAAGGTTGTTGCAGAAACTATTGATAAGAATCAGCACAGTGCAGCGCCACCAATGGTTGACGCGATAAGCCCTAAAGCTGACCAAAATCAATGGCAGCAATTGATTCAAAAGTTGTCACTGAATGGCATGGCTTTGGCTTTAGCTAACCATTGTAATTGCCTAAGCCAGGAAGAAGGCTTGATCCGTCTGGCTCTGCAGCAAGATCATGAGAGTTTAATGTCGACTAAGGCAATAGAAAAATTAAATATGGCACTCGATGCCCATTTTGCTACCAGCTTAAAGCTTATAATTGAACTGCAGGAGGATGTTGTTGCGAGTCCTGCACAGCAAAAGAAAAATCAAGAAACTGCTGAGCAATTGACGGCCGAAACGAATCTAACAGCAGATCCTTTTGTACAAGCTTTACAAGAAGGCCTGCAAGCGGAATTTATTCCGCAATCAATTAAACCAATCGATAACAAAGGAAAAAAATGAAAGGCGGAATTGGCAACATGATGAAACAGGCGCAGAAGATGCAGGCAGATATGCAGAAGGCGCAGGAAGAAATTAAGAGTATGGAAGTGGAAGGTCAATCAGGCGGCGGCATGGTTAAAGTTGCTATGCAAGGCTCGCATGAGGTAAGACGAGTGAGTATCGATGATAGTTTGTTAACGGATGATAAGGAAATGCTTGAAGACCTAGTTGCAGCAGCTGTTAATGATGCTGTGCATAAGATCGAGAGTGAAAGCAAATCACGTATGGCATCTGTCACTAATGGTATGCAGCTGCCCCCTGGTATGAAGCTACCGTTTTAAACGGTTAGCTAAGACAAGAGCAAAAAACGTGGCAGATAACGACCCGCTATTAAATCAATTGATTGATGCTTTACGTATCTTACCTGGTGTTGGTCAGAAGACTGCACAACGTATGGCCTTTCATCTTCTTAAATCTGATGCGCAAAAGGCCTTGCAGCTGGGTGCTGTCATTTCAGAGGCTGTCGAGAAGATTAAGCATTGCAGTATCTGTCGCAATTACACCGAAGAGACTGTCTGTGTAATTTGTGCTGATGCAGGTCGTAAGGCATCTCAACTATGTATTGTTGAATCACCAACTGATTTGCTGGCGTTAGAGAATGGCACTGGCTACCGTGGCTATTATTTTGTCTTGATGGGCAAGCTATCACCCTTAGATGGCATAGGGCCTGACCAACTCGGTTTAGATGTTTTAGAACAGCGTCTGCAACAGGCTGAGGTGGAAGAGGTTATTTTGGCCACTAGTGCCACTATGGAAGGTGAGGTTACCGCTCACGTTATCGGTGACCTGGTGAAGAAATATAATTTGCGCTCGACCCGTCTTGCGCAAGGTGTTCCAGTCGGCGGTGAGCTGGAATACCTAGATCTCAATACATTGTCGCAAGCATTCGATAGCCGTACTAACTATTAAAGAAAGCGCGGCTTGTTTAAAACAATACTTTCACCTGGCTGCAGATCACCTAGCTGCCAATTGCCTACGCGATGACGAATTAGGCGCAGAGTAGGGTGACCTATGGCTGCAGTCATGCGTCGGATCTGCCGATTACGACCCTCTTCAATAGTTACTTCTAACCAGTCAGTAGGGATTGAGTCACGACGTCTTACCGGTGGAACACGAGGCCATAAATCAGCAGGTTGACGGATTCGTTTAATTTTTGCTGGTAGCGTCATACCGTCATTTAATGCAATCCCAAGGCTGAGTTGTTTTATGGTGCTAGTGCTAACAGTCCCTTCTACTTGTACCCAATAAGACTTAGCCAGTTTCTGTTTGGGTTCAGTAATGCGAGCTTGTAGGGCACCGTCATTGGTTAGTAGTAGTAAGCCTTCGCTATCTTTATCTAAGCGGCCTGCTGGATAGACTTTTTTTGTACTAACAAAATGGGCTAACGTTTTGGCGCCGTCTTTATCAGTGAATTGACTGACGACATCATAGGGTTTGTTCAATAAGATGAGTTTTGGCATGTATGCTGATCATGTAGGGTTTGATAGTTTAAATAGCGGCTAGGCGTGATAAGCCCATTATCGACCGCTGCTTTGACCGCGCAATGGGGTTCTTTTAAGTGTTCACAATTTGAAAACTTACAGTCCACAGCAAAGTTTGAGAACTCACGAAAGCCATCAACGATGCGGTCTTCTTTTGCAAAAATAGGGCTAAAACTTCGGACGCCTGGCGAATCGATAATCTTACCTGAGCCGATGTCATAAGCGCTGGCATGACTAGTGGTATGCATGCCCTGTTGAATGCTATCCGATAAAGCAGATACTTTTATCTCTTGTGTGTTGAGTAGGCGATTAATCAAGGATGATTTGCCGACACCGGATTGGCCAACCATGATTGCATAATCGTCATTTAATAACTGGCGCAAACCCTGTAAACCATAACCTAATTTGGCACTGACAAAGAGTACCTGCTGACACAAAGGCTCATAAGTTTGGGTAATCTGATTTACATCTAAGGCTTGTGTATGAGCGAGTTCAGATTTATTAATTATTAGAGAAGCCTTGCAATGAATTAAGCTGGCACAAGCGAGATACTGGTCGACAATCAGTGAGCTGAATTCCGGTAGAGGAGCGACGACAATTAGCATGTGATCAATATTGGCGGCTACGGTTTTTTGTCGTTTGAAATTATCTAAGCGGGTGATTTGATTGTCACGGCTATCGATAGACTCAATAACATCTAAAGATTGGTGCTGTCGTTGGCACTGAACACGATCACCGCAAACCGTTTCTAATGCTTTACTGCGAACGTGGCAGAGATACTGTTTAGCGTCTTCTGTTTCGACTAAATAACGTTTACCTTGGCGCGAAATGACGCGCGCATGGTAACGTGTAGACTTATTTAGAGAAGTGATAAAACTGCTCGTCTAAATACTGACTGACCGCTTTAATTTCAGCATCAGACCATCCTGTTTCAGAGAGAGTAGCGCAACGGTGGACACGAGCGCTTAGGGCTGCTTGATTATGTGTTAAACGGTCCTCTCGACTATACAACAAGCTACCATCACCACCTGTCATGCGGCTGTGGCACTCAATGCAGGACGCGTTGTGTAGTGCTTCTGCATCAATTGCTTGAGCCGTTATAGGGCTTAATCCTGTGATTGTTAACAGTAACCCAATGGCTAATATGGAAGAAAATTTTTTCATGCGCGGCTCTTATTTAAGTCAGGTACAATTTACGAGATGTAATTATACCTGAGCTAATATGACTGTGAATGAAAATAATTTGATTTGGATCGATCTTGAGATGACTGGTTTAGATACTGTTAATGATGAGATTATTGAGATCGCGACTATTGTTACCGATAGTGAACTGAATGAACTGGCGGTGGGCCCGGTTATAGCCATTGCTAAGCAGCAACAGCGACTGGATTTGATGGATCAATGGAATCAGAAACAACACGCTAAAAGTGGCTTAATTCCCAGAGTGTTGGCGAGTAAGTATGGCTGTCAGCAAGCAGAAGAGGAAACCTTAGCATTCCTACAGCAATATTCGGTTGCTGGTAAATCACCTATGTGTGGCAATAGTATTTGCCAAGATCGCCGTTTTATGGCGAGAGAGATGCCGCAATTGGAAGCTTTTTTCCATTATCGTAATTTGGATGTCAGTAGTATCAAAGAACTTGCTTCGCGTTGGTATCCCGATGTCACTAAAGGGTTTTTGAAAGAGTCTGAGCATCTTGCCTTGAGTGATATTCGTGATTCGATCGCGGAGTTAAAGTATTACCGTTCTTGCCTTTTTGTCTGACAGTTTAGGTCGCCACCGCTTACGCTAGAAAGCTTTTCTGCTACTGCCTTGCCAGCTTAGCTTGTGATGGTGTCAGTACGGTGTTCACTTTGTCTAGTTCTGGCTTGGTGTCTGGGTAATCCAAAGTGTAATGTAGTCCACGACTTTCATGTCGCGATAGTGCGCTACGGATGATGAGATCGGCGACAACAGCAATGTTTCTCAATTCAATCAAGTCACGGCTCACTCGGAAATTGCTGTAATACTCCTCAATCTCTTGCTGTAATAAATCAATGCGATGTTTAGCGCGTTCCATACGCTTTGTGGTGCGTACAATGCCGACGTAGTCCCACATGAAGCGCCTGAGTTCATCCCAGTTATGAGCGACCACAATCTGTTCGTCTGAATCGGCGACTCGGCTCTCGTCCCAGGCCGGAATATTAATGCTAGGTAACGAGTGCTGTGCATGTAAATTGATATGTTGGCTAGCAAAGCGACCATAGGCTAGGCATTCGAGTAGAGAGTTACTAGCCATACGGTTTGCACCATGTAAGCCGGTATGAGCAACTTCACCTACCGCATAAAGTTGATCGACATCGGTTTTACCCCTGTTATCGGTCATCACACCACCACAGGTGTAATGTGCGGCAGGGACCACTGGAATAGGTTCTTTGCCCATGTCATAACCGAGTGCTAAGCAACGCTCATAAATGTTGGGAAAGTGTTTGCGTATAAATTTTTCAGATTTATGGCTGATATCTAGATAAACACAATCAAGACCATGTTTTTTCATCATATAGTCAATCGCGCGTGCAACAATATCACGTGGTGCCAATACACCTCGTGAATCAAAATGGTGTAAAAATTCAGTGCCATCGGCTAATACAATCTTACCGCCTTCACCGCGTACTGCTTCGCTAATTAAATAAGATTTGGCATTGGGATGGTAAAGGCAGGTTGGATGGAACTGCATAAACTCCATGTTGGCTACGCGGCAGCCAGCACGCCAGGCCATCGCTATACCGTCACCACAGGTGCCATCTGGGTTGCTGGTATAGAGGTAGACTTTACTGGCGCCACCGGTAGCGAGTACCACGTTGTTAGCACGAAATACTTCAACTTGATCATTGTTACGGTTAAGTAGGTAAGCACCCAAACAACGATTGCCTGCAAGTCCTAGTTTCTGTGTGGTGATCAGGTCGACTGCGATGTAATGCGGTAATACATCAATATTACTGGCCGCTTTTACTTGCTCAATGAGTTGGTTTTGTACGGCATTACCGGTGGCATCAGCAACATGAGCTACGCGCCGATGGCTGTGGCCACCTTCACGTGTTAGATGCAAATCATGGCTGCTATTCGTATTTTTTGAACGAGTAAAGCTAACACCGATAGATAGTAACCATTCAATCAGCTTTTGTCCCTCTGCTACCGTCTGTTCGATGATCTGCTCATCACCCAAGCCGGCGCCAGCAGATAGGGTATCGGCAACGTGCTCTTCAAACGAATCGGTTTCATCCAATACCGCTGAAATACCGCCCTGAGCCCATGCGGTGCTGCCGCTAGAAAGGTCACCTTTTGAGATAACTGCAATTTTCAGTGTGGGATCTAGATGTAAAGCAGTTGTCAGCCCGGCGGCGCCACTGCCTAATATCAGTACATCATAGCTATGTTCAGTTGTGTTCGTCATACGATAGGTTTTATCGGTTATCTTTAAACGGTGGATAAGCTTATTATAATGTTTTATTAATTTTAAATTTAGTATTTTCTGTACAAGCTGTCGAACTTTGAACAAGGTATCTAGTCACAAAACCAGCATCACCTGAGTTGTGCTGGAAGGAGTTAGCCCAATATGGGTGATAAAAATAATAATGATGCTGAATTGGTGGCACGGGTGCAAAAAGGGGATAAACACGCGTTTGATCTCTTGGTCGTAAAGTATCAGTATCGTGTGATCCATTTAGTCTCGCGTTATGTCCGTGGTGACGAAGCGCAAGATATTGCTCAAGATGCGTTTATTAAAGCCTATCGGGGCTTGGCAAATTTTAGAGGTGACAGTGCCTTTTACACTTGGTTATACAGGATTGCCGTGAATACAGCGAAAAATTATTTAAGTTCTGCTAGTCATAGACATGAAGTAGGTAAGGTTGATGCCAGTGAGGCTGAAAGCTATGACGATGCTGGTTTGCTCCGGGATGGGGCAACACCAGAGCAGGTATTAGCTGCAGAACAATTGGAACAAAAAGTATTTGCTGCAATAAAACAGCTGCCACCTGATCTTAAGCGTGCGATTACTCTGCGTGAGATTGAAGGTCTGAGTTATGAGCAAATTGCGACCGCAATGGATTGTCCAATCGGTACCGTGCGATCTCGTATTTTTCGAGCGCGTGAAGCTATTGATTTAGTCATAAAGCCTTTCGTGGAGTAGTTGTGAGTAAACAAATGAATCAAGAACCGAACATCAGTCCTATTGACCCTATTGTGAAGTCTGTGGACAACGCTTTATCTGAATTTGAGTTACATGCTTTACTGAGTAAGACTAATCCTGATTCGGCTGGCTACAAGAAGTTAGCGCGTCTGTACGCAGTCAGTGCTATTTTGCAGAAAGAATTCCCAAGTCAAATTAATATGGGCTTTTCCAGTTCAGTAATGTCGGCAATTGAGCGTGACGAAGTAACGATGAAATCGAAGTCGTGGATGCACTACGCTAAGCAAGTGGCTACTGTCTCGGTCGCTGCTAGCGTGGCCGTAGTTAGCTTACTGGTTTATCAGGGTTCCCTCGATCAGGCTGTTGATGGTGGGACGCAAGAAGCGACTATGGCGCTTGAGTCTGATCGTATGCCACCTCGAAATACTTCAGTTGTACCGAGTTTTCCAGTGGACTTCTCAGCTGTGCACGGTGGTGAAGATCTGCATCAGTCCAGCAGCTCTTTAGAAATAGAAAAAGAGCAAGAAGACCTTATCGTGATCCCGAAGGCTGAACGCTATAGAAAATAATTTATTGGGTTTTATCGTATCCATCATTAATGACGGCAAGCGCTCGTCTAGCAGAGCAAATCAAGGAGAATTGGTCTTGTTAAGCAATCCATTTAAACAGGTTATGAAGACGTTGCTGATTAGTGGCGTATTATTTAATACGGTATCTGCAGAGTATGGTCTGCCTGAGTTTACAGGTTTGGTTGAGTCCAACTCTCCAGCAGTGGTCAATATTAGCACCAGCAAGCAAATGCAGGCTGAGACGGCACACCCTAATATTCAAATGCCCGATTTGCCGCCTGGCAGTCCGTTGAATGATTTCTTTGGAAAATTTTTTGGTGAGCAAAGACCGAATCCTGAGCAACGCAATACGCAATCACTAGGTTCTGGTTTCATTATTTCAGCCGATGGCTACATTGTGACTAATCATCATGTAGTAAAGGGTGCAGATGAGATTATTGTACGTTTGAGTGATCGCCGTCAGTTGGAAGCGACCTTGATTGGAAGTGACGCTAGCAGTGATATTGCCTTGCTAAAAGTGAAAGCTAAAAAGCTACCGATAGTAAAACTAGGGGCTGCGGTAGATCTTAAGGTGGGGCAATGGGTGTTGGCGATTGGTTCACCGTTTGGTTTCGATCATTCTGTGACAGCCGGTATTGTCAGTGCTAAAGGCCGTAGTTTACCAAATGAAAATTATGTGCCGTTTATTCAAACTGATGTCGCGATCAATCCAGGAAATAGTGGTGGTCCATTGTTTAATCTTGACGGTGAAGTTGTCGGTATTAACTCACAGATCTACAGTCGAACCGGCGGCTTTATGGGGCTTTCTTTTGCCATCCCAATAGAGGTTGCAATGGAAGTTGTAGATCAAATTAAGACCACAGGTAGTGTCTCGCGAGGTTGGTTAGGCGTTTATATTCAAGAGGTTACACGAGAATTGGCCGAATCATTTGGGATGCAGAAGCCCAGTGGTGCGCTGGTCGCTAAAATTATGCCCAATAGTCCAGCTGAAAAGTCAGAATTGCGTTTGGGTGATGTGATTACTGCTGTAAATGGCGTAGAAGTCCCTAACTCAGGCGCTTTACCCCCGATTATTGGTCGTGTGCGGGCCGGTGATACGGTTAAACTAGAAATTATGCGCGATGGCAAGAGCCGGGTCTTAAAGGTTAAAGTTGGGCAGTTACCGACTAGCTCCGAAGAGATCGCAGAGGCATCAAAAGCGCCTAAAGCCGATTTGATCCTCGGCGCCAAGGTTTTGCCTTTGACAGACGAAGATAAGGCCTCGACCGGGCTTGAGTTTGGCCTCAAGGTGATGGCTTTATCTGATGGTGCCATGAAGACGGCTGGAGTCAAAAGTGGGGATGTTATTCAAATGCTAGACGGTCAAAAAGTAGACGCTATCGATAGTCTAGCCAGCTTAGTAAAAGCCCTGAAGAAAGGTAAATTTGCCTCTTTATTAGTGCAGAGGCAGCAAGGGCCACAATTCCTCGCATTAAAAATTCCAGAGTAGTACTCATCCTCCTATTACCGCATAATTAGACCTGGTCAGTATTCCACTGATCAGGTTTCTCTGTCTGGTGAAAATGCTTGCCACACGGTAGCAATTAAAATCACTGACGCCCATTTGGTCATCTATGCAGCATATACGTAATTTCTCAATCATCGCCCATATCGATCATGGTAAGTCGACATTGGCCGATCGTTTTATTCAAATCTGTGGCGGTCTCAGTGATCGAGAGATGAAATCACAGGTACTTGATTCGATGGATCTCGAGCAAGAGCGCGGTATCACCATCAAAGCACAGGCGGTTTCTTTGCCTTTCACTTCAAAAGATGGGATCACCTACGAATTAAACTTCATTGATACACCTGGGCACGTTGACTTTTCCTACGAAGTTTCGCGATCACTGGCTGCTTGCGAGGGTGCCTTATTGATTGTAGACGCGTCACAAGGGGTGGAAGCGCAGAGTGTTGCCAACTGTTATACCGCAGTTGAGCTTGGCTTAGAGGTTCTACCAGTACTGAATAAGATAGATCTGCCAGCAGCTGATCCCGATCGAGTAGCGACTGAAATTGAAGAAGTTATTGGTATTGATGCCACTGACCCGCTATTAGTGAGTGCCAAGACCGGTGTTGGTGTTGAAGAGGTATTGGAAGGTTTAATAAAGCATACGCCAGCACCAAAAGGTGATTCTAATGGCCCGCTAAAAGCCTTAATTATTGATTCGTGGTTTGATAGTTACGTTGGTGTTATCACCTTGGTTCGCGTGTTTGAAGGCTGTATTACCCCTAAACAAAAGATTGTTGCTATGTCTACTGGCCGCAGCTATCAAGTCGAAAAGATTGGCGTTTTTACTCCTAAGCGCGAAGAGCGCAGTCAATTATCTGCTGGTCAAGTGGGCTTTGTGATCTGTGGTATCAAAGATATCTCGAGTGCAAAAGTGGGTGATACCTTATCTGGTTTTGATAATAGAGCAGAACAAGCACTGGCTGGTTTTCAAGAAGTTCAGCCCAATGTATTCGCAGGTATTTTTCCCGTGAATGCAGATGATTATGAGAATTTTCGTGACGCCTTAGATAAGTTGAAGTTGAATGACGCTTCATTTTCTTTTGAGCCTGAGACTTCACAAGCGCTTGGCTTTGGTTTTCGCTGTGGCTTCCTCGGTATGCTCCATATGGAAATTGTGCAAGAGCGGTTAGAGCGTGAATACAATCTAGACCTTATTACCACCGCACCGACTGTTGTTTATGAAGTTCATCTTACCGATAACAGTATCGTGCAGATTGATAATCCGGCAGATCTACCAGCAACGAATAAAATCGCAGCGATCCATGAACCTGTTATTACTGCAAATATTCTCGTGCCTCATGATTATGTTGGTAATGTCATTACTCTCTGTATTGAGAAGCGCGGCATACAGCAGAACTTGGTCTATCATGGTAATCAAGTCGCTTTGACCTTTCAGCTACCATTAAATGAAGTGGTATTGGATTTCTTTGATCGTTTGAAATCAGTCAGTCGTGGCTATGCCTCTTTCGACTACCAGCATTCTCATTTTTCACCATCACCGTTAGTTAAATTAGACGTCTTAATTAATGGTGAACGGGTTGATGCCTTATCGGTGATTGTTCATAGTGATCACTCACGCACCTATGGGAATTCTTTGGCAGTAAAATTAAAAGAGCTTATTCCTCGACAGATGTACGATGTCGCTATTCAGGCGGCAATTGGTACTCAGGTCATAGCCCGCACTACAATTAAGGCCTTACGTAAAAATGTGACGGCGAAATGTTATGGCGGTGATATTACGCGTAAGAAGAAACTGCTTGAGAAACAAAAAGCAGGTAAGAAACGTATGAAGCAAATCGGTAGCGTAGAAGTGCCACAACAAGCATTTTTGGCGGTACTTAAAGTCGATAAATAGCTTCCATGTTTTTTCTTAAAATCATTTCTTTGATCTTATGGTGCCTGCGTTCGGCGCCTATATTGCTTGCATTGCTAATGAGTCAGGTCAGCCAAGCTGATTATGCAGAAGTGATTTTATTGGGTACGGGTACCCCTAGGCCTAGTATTGAACGCTTTGGCTCCGCTACGTTAGTTTTAGTGGGTGATCAACGATTGTTGTTCGATGCCGGAAATGGCGTCAGTATTCGTCTTTCGCAGGCTGGAATATCCGCCGATCAAATTGATCATATCTTTCTGACACATTTACACTCCGATCATATCTCTGGAGTGGATGATCTCTGGCTTACCGCTAGGATCTGGCAGAGACAGAAACCATTGCCAATATCCGGGCCAGAAGGCACAGAACGATTTGCCCGGCATCTGATGCGGGCGTACGAAAGGGATATCCACTTTCGTAGCAATAATAAAGCTCAATCTATAGAGCAGGCGTTACTGCAAGCGACAGACTTTGCTGAAGGTCTGGTATTTGAACATGAAAATATCCGTGTAATAGCTTTTGAAGTAGATCATAGTCCGGTTGCACCAGCCTTTGGCTATCGCATTGAGTATGGGCAGCGCGTGATAGTCCTGTCGGGTGATACTACCTATTCTGACAATCTCATTCTGCACGCACGAGATGCTGATTTGCTGGTACATGAAATTGCAGCTGCTTCAAAGCGACTGCAAGACCGAAATCCACGTTTAAAAAGAGTATTGGCCTATCATACCCAAAGCCAGCAAATGGCTCAGATTCTGCAGCAAACCAAACCTAGACTTGCCGTTTTAAATCATGTTTTATTATTCGCAATCAATACTGAACAAGTTTTGCGGGAGATCAGCGATCAGTATGCTGGCCGAGTCGCTATGGGGCATGATTTAATGCGTATTAGAGTCGGTGAAAAGATTAATTTGAGCTCAATGGATTAATACCTTATGACAATTGAAATACTTGCAGGAAAACAGCCTTTGATTATGGGCATCCTTAATGTCACGCCAGATAGTTTCTCTGATGGCGGTCTTTATTCAGGCACCCGTGATGCCGTTGCACGCGGCTTGGAGATGGTCGCTGAGGGTGCTGATATTATTGATATTGGCGGTGAATCAACACGCCCAGGGTCTGAGCGTGTTGCTGCTACCGAACAAAAGCGGCGAGTATTAGATGTCATTGTCGCTCTGCGTAAAGAGATACCAGACTCTATTGCTATTAGTATTGATACAACCTTAGTCAGTGTTGCTGAAGCTGCTTTAAATGCGGGTGCTACATTTGTGAACGATGTGACTGGTGGTACTGATGATACTTCGATGATGAGCTTAATTGCCGAGCGTAATGTGCCGTATTGCATTATGCATATGCAAGGTAGGCCAGGTGATATGCAAGATGACCCGCGCTATCAAGATGTTCAAGAGGAAGTGAAGAGCTTCTTACTAGGGCAGGTTGATAAGGCTTTGGCCGCTGGTGTTGCGAGCTCTAACATTGTACTTGATCCTGGTATTGGCTTTGGTAAACGCACTGTGCACAATTTAGTATTGCTACAACAATTGGCTGATTTAACTGCAACACAGTTTCCGATATTGTTAGGCACTAGTCGCAAACGCTTCATGGGGGAAGTTTGTAATGCCGATGATGCGATGTAACGGATGCCAGCTACCTGTGCGACTACTGCATTAGGTGTCCAAGCGGGTGCGCGTATTTTTCGAGTGCACGATGTGTGGCAAAATCGTCAGGCT
>Ga0228657_1000059_pt1 | contig 78027 bp, 79 predicted proteins | sample 70DmetaG_FD_182743 | JGI IMG/M metagenome (GOLD analysis project Ga0228657, IMG submission 182743) | Seawater microbial communities from Monterey Bay, California, United States - 70D | ecosystem: Environmental > Aquatic > Marine > Coastal | place: USA: California | collected 2016-10-07 | reverse complement strand
CTAAACATCAAGGGCTAAGAAAACAATTAGCAGACGTTCTTAAAAAGAAGGGTATTATTGATGAACAAGTTTTAAAAGCTATAAAATTAATACCAAGACATTTATTCATAGATTCTTCCTTTGCAGATCATGCTTATCAAGATAAGGCTTTTCCTATTGCAGCAGAACAAACAATTTCTCAGCCATATACTGTGGCTTTTCAAACTCAAACACTTTCAATTAGTAATGGAGATAAAATTTTAGAGATTGGCACCGGTTCAGGATACCAGACAGCTGTTTTGTTAGAATTAGGCGCAGAAGTTTATACTATAGAACGACAACATGAGTTGTTCAAAAAAACTTCCTTGTTTTTACCAAAGTTGGGATATATTCCTAAGAATTTTATTTTTGGTGATGGTTATAAAGGACTTAAGGAAAAAGCACCGTTTGATAAAATAATAGTAACTGCAGGTGCGCCCTTTGTTCCTAAACCTCTGCTATCCCAACTAAGAGTGGGTGGAAAATTATTAATTCCAGTGGGTGATGAAAAACAAGTTATGACCCTATTTATAAGAAAGACTTCTAAAGAATTTGAAAAGCATGAGTTAGGAGATTTTTCCTTTGTTCCAATGCTTCAGAAAAAGGCCTAGAACCCAATAAATAATATTCACATAATAACTTATTCTAAAACTCTTTTCCAGATAGCAGTTCTTCCAAACATAGATATCCCTATGTAGCCTCTTAGTTTTAATGTATTATTGTCTATTAATTTGATGTAACATTTATATTCTTTTCCATTTTTTGGGTCTAGAATCTTACCTCCAGACCACTCATCACCATCTTTTTTGAGACCAGTTAGAATATTCATTCCTAAAATAGGAGCATTTTTTAGCTTTCCGCTACAAGCAATACATTTTGCATCTTTTCTAGTTTGATCATTAATCTTTTTTATTTTAGCGAAAGCTTTACCATCTTTTTGGTAAACTTCAATAACAGATTCTACTTTGTTAGTCTCCTCATTGTAAGAGTTCCATTTTCCAAAAATAGATTGTGAGAAACTAACATTAGTGATAAGAAGTAAAAGAATAAGTATTGTTATTTTTTTCATGATATTGATTATTATAATAAATTAATATTCTAATTTAGGAATTAAAAGGGTAGGATTAATCAAAAGTAGCGTCAAAATTTGAATCCCATTTTCCTTGTACACGCAAGATTTGTTCAATAATATCTCTGACACAACCTTCTCCACCTTTTTTATTTGAGATATACTTGGATATTTGTTGAATTTCCTCAGCCGCATCATTTGGGCAACAAGTTAATCCAACCAATTTCATGACCGGATAATCTGGGATGTCATCCCCCATATACAATACATTTTCAGATTGTAAATTATACATGTCTACTAATTGGTTGTATTGCTCTATTTTATCATGTGCACCCATGTATACATCTTTAATTCCTAAGTTTTGTAGTCTAATTTTAACACCCTCGTTCTTTCCGCCAGTAATAATGCAAACTCTTAATCCAGCATTAACTGCTGCACGAAGCGCATAACCGTCCTTTATATTCATTTGACGTATTAATTCACCATTAGACATTACTGTTACAAGACCGTTAGTTAAAACACCATCAACATCAAAAATGAGTGTACTAATTTGTGCCAAGTATTTCTTATAGCTTTTTTCCATATTCTTGAATAGATTGGGTGATTTTTAAATAAATTTCTTGTTGATTTTTTGATAACAAATTTAAATGATTTTCTATAGTTTCTGCATCATTTCTTTTAGCAGGTCCAGTCTGAGCTTTCTCAGGAGTTATTTTTTTAATTTTGTTAGTGGTTTCCTCAATCAAAGGGTGTAAAATATCAAAAGGAATGTTATATTTTTCACATATTTCATTGGCTATGGTATACATGTGATTAGAAAAATTATTTGCAAAAACAGCAGCTACATGAATTTTTTTTCTTTGGTGAGATGAAAGTAGGTAACTTTTACTTTGTAACAAAGAAACTAATTCTTCTAATTTTTGAAGATCTTCATTAGTTTCTGATTCTAAGCAAATAGGAATATTCTTAAAATCAACTTTCTTTTTTTTTGAAAAAGATTGTAAAGGATAAAACACTCCTTTACGTCCAATATTATTAAGAGACTTCATATCTACACTCCCGGACGTGTGAACAACAAAAGAGTTTTTAATATGAGAAGAAATAGAAGAAATTGCATGATCACTCACAGCAATAATGGTTACATCTGCTTTTTTTAATAATGAGATGTCATTGGTGGTTTCAATACTACTGTTTAAAGTATTAATATCATTTTGATTTCTTGTGTAGACTTGTTTTAAATTGATAGTATCAATCTTTAGAAAAGCTTGGATTAATTGAGAAGCAACATTGCCACTACCTAAAATTACTACTGAAATCATCTTTCAAAGATATTGAAATTATTGTTTTCCTTAATTCATTTATTTGCTTTAGAAAAACGCTTTATTAATTTATTCTTTTTAGCTGATTCTTTTGTAAATTCGTTTTGATAATATAATCTCTATGAAAGATTCAAAGGAATTAGGCATTAACTCTATTTGTGTTCACGTTGGTGAAGTTAAAGATGAACAATTTAAAGGAGCTGTTTCTCCAATATATGTATCAACTTCTTATGCTTTCGATCAAGTAGATATAAAAAGATATCCCAGATATTTTAATACCCCTAATCAAGAGGCATTGAGAGGAAAGATAGCTGCCTTAGAACATACTCAGGATGCACTAATCTTTGGTTCAGGTATGGCCGCTATTAGTACGGCAATGTTTGCCTTTTTGAAAAAAGGTGATCATGTTTTAATTCAACATGTTATTTATGGTGGTACCTATAATTTTATTGCAAATGAGTTTGAAAAATACGGTATTGAGTATTCATATACAGAATCTGACCAAATTGAAGATTTTGAACCTTTAATAAGAGATAATACCAAGATTATTTATATAGAAACGCCATCTAATCCTTTGTTAGGAATAACAGATATTAAAGCAGTAGCACTTTTAGCAAAAAAAAGAGGAATCATTACTATGATTGACAATACTTTTGCGTCACCAATTAATCAAAATCCAGCAGACTTTGGAATAGATATCGTTGTTCATTCTGCAACTAAATATATGGGAGGACACTCAGATATTTCGGCAGGAGCAGTTGCAGCCTCAAAAGAACATATTGAGTTAATTTGGAAAACAGGAATTAATTTTGGAGGAAACTTAAGTGATTTTACAGTTTGGATGCTAGAAAGAAGTTTAAAAACATTAAACCTAAGAGTTAAAGAACAAACAAAAAATGCTCAGATTCTAGCTGAATATTTGGAAGAACATTCAATGATAAATCGAGTATATTATCCAGGGCTAAAAAGTCATCCACAGCATACAATAGCAGCAACTCAAATGCATGGTTTTGGTGCTATGATGTCTTTTGAGTTAACTGAAGGCTTTGATGCTATGGATTTTCAGAATGCCCTCCTTTTAATAAAACCGTCCATGAGTTTAGCCGGTTTGGAAAGTACAGTAGTAAGTCCATCACTTACAACCCATGCTTTGTTAACTGAGGAGGAACGTTTAGAAAGAGGAATTAACGATAGATTAATTCGTTTTTCTGTTGGAATAGAAGAGTCTGAGGATTTAATTGCTGACTTTGAACAAGCTATCAATAAATTAAAATAAAAAATTTATGAAATTAGACATACTAGCTTTTGGCGCACATCCAGATGATGTTGAGTTAGGTGCTGCTGCTACAATTGCGAAAGAAGTTTCTTTAGGTAAAAAAGTAGGCATCATAGATTTAACTCAAGGAGAGTTAGGAACAAGAGGAACTAAAGAATTAAGAAAAATAGAAGCTACTAAAGCTGCAAATATTTTAGGGGTAGCAATTCGTGAAAATTTAAAATTTGCAGATGGGTTTTTCATAAATGACAAGATGCATCAATTAGAAGTTATTAAAAGAATTCGTAAATACAAACCTGAGATAGTAATATGTAATGCAGTTGATGATAGGCATATTGATCACGGTAAAGGAAGTAAATTAGTGTCTGACGCTTGTTTTTTAAGTGGATTGCAGAAAATTGAAACTGATTTTGAGGGCGTAAAACAAGAAAAATGGAGACCAAAATTGGTCTATCATTATATTCAGTGGAAAAACACTGAGCCTGATTTTGTGGTTGATGTTAGCGGTTTCATAGATGTAAAAATGGCTGCAGTATTAGCATATAGTTCTCAGTTTTACGACCCTAACAGTAAAGAATTAGATACGCCTATTAGCTCAAAAAATTTCACAGACAGTGTACAATATAGAGCTAAGGAGTTAGGCAGACTAATTGGTGTAGATCACGCAGAAGGTTTCACAGTAGAACGCTCTGTAGCTGTTACATCTTTAAATAAATTAATATAATTTTTTCTTTTCATAGACTTAAAAAAAAATTATATTTGCACCCGCTTTAATAGTAAATATATATAAATATATTCATTAGAAAAGCTAAATGGTAGTTGTAGCTCAGTTGGTTAGAGCATCGGTTTGTGGTACCGAGGGTCGTGGGTTCGAATCCCATCTTCTACCCAAAAGACAAAGCCTTTTCATTTATGAAAAGGCTTTTTTTGGTTTGGTGCTATTTATTAAAATAATGATTTAGAGTCACTAGTTAAGTTTCAATAAATAAACTAGTTAGATTTGTATAAGTTTTTCTTTTAAATAGGTAGCTGTATATGATTTGTTATTTTTAATTAATTCTTCAGGTGATCCCTCAAAAAGTAGTTTTCCTCCTTTTTTTCCTCCTTCTAAACCTAAATCAATGATATAATCTGCACATTTTATTAATTCAATATTGTGTTCTATGACTATGATAGAATGTCCTTTATTAATTAAAGCATGAAAAGACGTTAATAGTTTTTTGATATCATGAAAGTGTAAGCCGGTAGTGGGTTCGTCAAAAATAAAAAGTGCTTTGTCTTTAGTGTTTCCTTTAACTAAGAAAGAGGCTAGTTTAATTCTTTGCGCTTCACCACCAGAAAGAGTAGAGGAAGATTGTCCAAGCTGAACATATCCTAATCCAACATCCTGGAGAGGTTTTAATTTATTCGCAATTTTTAGTTGATCATGTGAATTAAAAAATGAAACAGCATCATCTATTGTAGAATTTAGAATATCATCAATATTTTTACCCTCAAAGTTCACTTCAAGAACTTCTTTTTTAAATCGTTTTCCGGTACAATCATCACATTGCAAATGAACATCAGCCATGAATTGCATTTCTATGGTAACAACTCCCTCACCTTTACAGACCTCACATCTTCCACCATCTACATTAAATGAAAAGTGTTTTGGCTTGTAATTTCTAATTTTTGAAATTTTTTGAGATGAAAGTAATGATCTAATATCATCATAAGCTTTTATGTAAGTTACCGGGTTAGATCTAGAAGATCGCCCGATAGGATTTTGATCTATGAATTCAATATGTTTAATATGATCAAAACTTCCTTTCATTTCTGAATGTTGACCAATCTTTTCTCCATATCCAATAATTTTTTTTTGCATTAGTGGATAAAGAATTTTTTTAACTAAAGTACTTTTTCCACTTCCAGAAACCCCCGTAATAACTGTTAAGCTATTTAATGGAAATGTTACATTAATGTTTTTTAAATTATTTTCTCTTGCTCCAATAATTTGAATAAAATCTTCAGATACTCTTCTTGTTTTTGGAATAGATATTTGTAATTCTTCAGATAAATATTTTGATGTTAAAGAATCGGATTCTAATATATCTTCATAAGAGCCTTCAGCAGCAATATGTCCTCCATGAGTTCCAGCTTCTGGACCAATATCTATGATATAATCTGCAGCTTTCATGATGTCTTCATCGTGTTCTACTACAATAACAGTATTTCCGAGATTGCGAAGTTGTTTTAAAACTTTAATGAGTTGCTCTGTGTCTTTTGGATGTAAACCAATGCTGGGCTCGTCTAAAATATACATTGAGCCTACAAGACTACTTCCTAATGAGGTAGCTAAGTTTATCCGTTGACTTTCACCTCCAGACAATGTATTAGAAGTTCTATTTAAAGTGAGATAAGTTAATCCTACATTTTTTAAAAAATCAAGACGATTATTAATTTCGGATAAGAGTCTATTTCCTATTTTTTCTTCATAATTATTAAGTTCCAATGTACTAAAGAAGTCAGATAGTTCATCTAAAGGTAATGTAACTAAATCAGAAATTGTTTTACCTCCAATTTTAACATAATTAGCCTCTTTTCTCAGTCTTTTTCCATTACAGTCTGTACAAGTTGTTTTACCTCTATATCTAGATAGTAGAACTCTGTTTTGAATCTTATAACTTTTTTCTTCGAGTTTTTTAAAAAAATGATTGATCCCGTAAAAAAAATCATTTCCTTCCCAAACCAATGCCTTTTGTTTTTTTGTTAATTCAAACCAGGGCTTATGAATTGGAATATCAAACTTATAAGCATGAGAAATCAATTCTTCTCTGTAATGTTTGTAAGAGTCTGTTCTGTAAGGGAAAATAGCATTATCATAAATAGATAAACCTGTATTAGGTATGACTAAATTATGATCAATACCTACTACATTTCCATACCCCTCACAGGTAGGACATGCACCATATGGGTTATTAAAGCTGAAGAAATGAGTATTGGGCTCAAAAAAGACAATACCATCTAATTCAAATTTATTATTAAATTCTGTTAATGAATTATCACTTAAGTTCTGAATAACACAGATTCCATTACCCTCAAAAAAGGCAGTTTGAACAGCATCAGATAAACGATTAAAAAAATCTTCATCATTTTTAACAACTACTCTATCTACTACAAGATTTAAATTCTTGTAGTTTTTCTTATCTGTTGGTAAATCGTCTATTCTATAAATATCATCTTCGTATTTAATTCGAGCATACCCTTGTTGAGATAAAACTTTTAGCACTGTTTTAATATCTCTTTTATTATTGATGACAATAGGGCAGAGTAGCAGTAATTTTGTGTCTTCTTGGAAGTTTTTTACAAAATTTATTACATCAGTAACAGTATGTTTTTTAACTAATTCATTGGAGACTGGAGAAAAGGTTTGTCCAATTCTAGCAAACAACAGCTTTATGTAATCATATATTTCAGTTGATGTGCCCACTGTTGAACGCGGGTTAGTAGAATTTACTTTCTGTTCTATTGCTATAGCAGGAGCAATTCCTTTAATATAATCTACTTTGGGTTTATGAAGTTTTCCGAGAAATTGTCTAGCATAGGATGATAAACTTTCTACATATCTTCTTTGTCCTTCTGCATAGAGGGTGTCAAAGGCTAGTGAAGATTTTCCAGATCCGGATAAGCCGGTTATAACAACTAATTTATTTCTTGGGATTACTACATTAATATTTTTTAAATTATGGAGTCTAGCTCCTTTTATAATGATGTTTTCCTTAGGATTTACAGTTGACAAATTTGTCTTCATAAATTTTTAATGCAAGCTATAAAAATAATGAATTTTAAACCTTTCTAAAAATGAATTGAATTATAATTTATTATAATTTTAAAATTCTATTTAATTTTTTTTATATTTGAAAGTAATAATATTTAAAATACATTTATAAAAAAAATTACTTTTTTAAAATTTAACAGTTTAAATAATAGAAAAACAGCTTGTTTTTCAAAAAAAGTAATTTTATTATGTATTCAAATTCTACCCAAGATAGTGTTCTAGTTTCAAACTACATTCGAGGATGTGAAGCTAGCCTAGAAATCTTAATAAAGAAACACAAACAAAGACTTTATAGCTTCATTTTCAGTAAAATTCAAGATAGAGATATAACTGAAGATATTTTTCAAGATACATTTATAAAAGTCATTAGAACATTAAAGCGTGGTAACTATAACGAACAAGGTAAATTTCTGCCATGGGTTATGAGAATTTCACATAATTTAATTATAGATTATTTTAGAAAGAGCAATAGAATGCGCCTTTTTAAAAATACTGATGAATTTGATATATTTTCTGTTATTAGTGATGGAAATCTTAATGCCGAAAAACAATTAATCAAAGAGCAAGTTCTTTCTGATGTAAAAGAGTTAGTTAAAGAACTCCCCCAAGAACAGAGGGAAGTTCTAGAGATGAGAATATACAAAGACATGAGTTTTAAAGAGATTAGTGAAAATACAGGCGTAAGTATCAATACTGCTTTAGGTAGAATGAGGTATGCATTAATTAACTTAAGAAAAATTATAGAAAAAAATAAAATAATTTTAATTTATTAACAATAAAAGTAAATCAGTTTCGTTTTATATTTAAATTATTTAATATAATACTGTATGAAGCAAATTTACTCTGAAAAGTCTTCTGAATCTTGGAAGCAACCCAAAAAAGAAACAGTTCAATATTTGATTAATTTTTCCAAATCACTATCATTTGTAAAGACCAAATCAAATTTTAACATTGAATTGAATTTGAATTAAGAATGAAAAAACCTTAACATTAGTTAAGGTTTTTTTTATTTTAAATTTTTTCTAAAATATTCTTTAATAACAGATTTCCTTCCTATGGTGTTTGTAATGATATCTTTATCTAGGTCCCATGCTCTCGCTGGTGAATATTCTCTTCCGTACCAAATAATTTGTAGGTGGAGATCATTCCATAATTCTTTTGGGAATAACCTTTTTGCATCTTTTTCTGTCTGAATTACATTTTTACCATTTGTTAAATTCCAACGATACATTAATCGATGAATATGGGTATCTACAGGGAATGCAGGAATATCAAAAGCCTGGCTCATTACCACACTAGCTGTTTTATGACCAACTGCGGGTAATTCCTCTAATTCATTAAAAGTCTTAGGAACTTGGCCATTATGTTTTTCAATCAAAATTTTTGATAATCCATGGATTCCTTTAGATTTCATTGGAGATAAACCGCATGGGCGTATTATATTTTTTATTTCTTCGACAGTCAATTTTATCATGTCAAATGGATTGTCTGCTTTAGAAAATAATAAAGGTGTAATTTTATTTACTCGAACATCAGTGCATTGAGCAGATAAAAGAACAGCTACTAGTAACGTATAAGGATCTTTATGATCAAGAGGTATGGGAATTTTTGGATATGTCTTTTGTAATGTTTCTATTACAAATTGAACTTTTTGAGCCTTATTCATTTATTTATGATTAGGAAATTGATTTTACACAAAGTTACAAAGTAGCTTTTATAATTTTCCAATACTTTAGTATATTTGAATGACAAAAAAATAATTTAATGAATACTCTATCAATAGGAGAAAAAGCTCCGAATTTTGAAATTAAAGACAATCAAGGAATCGTGAGAAAATTAAGTGATTATAGTGGTAAAAAACTAGTCATTTTCTTTTACCCTAAAGCAAGCACACCAGGCTGTACAGCTGAAGCTTGTAATTTAAGAGATCACTATCAAACCTTTCAAGCAAAAGGTTATGAAATTTTAGGGGTAAGTGCAGATTCTGAAAAAAGACAGCAAAATTTTGTAAACAAATATGATTTACCATTTCCTTTGTTAGCAGACGAAGAACATATAGTTATCAATGGTTTTGGTGTTTGGGGACCAAAAAAATTTATGGGACGTGAATATGATGGAATTCACAGAACTACTTTTGTTATAGATGCTAATGGAGTAATTGAAAATGTAATTTCAAAAGTAAAAACAAAAGATCATGCCGCCCAAATTATATAATCCTATTCTAGGGAAACAACGTACTTAGAAATTAAAATTTTATTCCTAATTTAAAATTTAGAATTCTACCAGACAAATAATTTGGGACACCAAATTGATTTTTAGTTGCTACATCTCTTACCCAAGTATTAGTAATAGAATTAAGTATGTCAAACATGTTGAACAATTCTAGGCCGGCAGTTAATTCTTTAAACTGGCTCAGAAAACCAGTAGAAAACCTCTTATTTGCATCTGTAAATACATATAGCACCCCTAAATCTGCTCTCCTATAGTCTCGTAACCTATTTTGGTAGTTATAAGGATTAGAGTAGGCTGGGGCTCCACCTGGAACACCTGAATTATACACTAAATTTAAATATGCTTTTAGGTCAGGTAAATTGGGCATGTAATCTTGAAACAAAATCCCTAACTTAAAACGTTGATCAGTAGGTCTTGATATATATCCTTGGTTATCAATATTTTCCTCTGTTTTTAAGATACCTAAACTAATCCAGCTCTCATTTCCTGCGACAAATTCACCGTTTAGTCTTACATCTAAACCTGTGGCATAAGCTTTTCCGTTATTGTTGGCTTGATATCGAATACGAACGTTGTCAACACTGTAAGGGTTTATATTAGATAAGTTTTTGTAATAAAATTCTGAGGTTAGTTTGAAAGGCCTATCCCATATTTTAAAACTATAATCACTACCTAAAACCAAATGAATAGATTTTTGAGCTTTCACGCTTGGCAAAATTTCTCCTTGAAAGTCTCTCAATTCTTTATAAAAAGGAGGTTGTGAATATACTCCTCCAGAAATTCTGAATAATATGTCTTTTTCCCATGCAGGTTTAATAGCTAGTTGCGCCCTAGGGCTAAAGATGAATTGTTTAACTATTGGATCTTCATTAGCATTAACAGACCAGTAATGACCTCTTAATCCAACATTCCACCATAATTTATGTTCTCCAATAAAACCTTTTTCACTATATTGAATAAAGCCTGAGAGCCTATTAGTTGTTAGATTGTTTTCAGCTCTAATATTTTGAAATGGTACAATGGGTCCAGTATAAGGAGTATAAGGTTGATCATTAATAAAATTTAAGTTTAATGGTCTAACAGAAAATCCAACAGAATCTATAATCTCCCATTCACGAATCCGATCTTTACTGTTTTCAGATTGATATTTAACTCCAAATTCTATTTGACTTTCATTTTTCTTGTATGATCCTCTTACCTGAATATTACTTATTAAAGCATCTAAATCATTTCTAGAGTGATTTAATTGTGATCCAATTCCCTCAGAAAAAGTTACCTCTCCAAATGATTCAGAGCCTATATTAGTCTCAACTTCACCTAAATTATATGAAGCTGCTATATCAAAATACTCCTCTTCTTGAGTATTAAATACACTAACGGTTGTTGTAAGTTTTAAATAATCATTTACCAAATAATCTGCACTTACAGCTCCAAAAGCTGTTAAGTATTGATCCTTTTCTTGTCCATCATAAAATACAATTAACTCTAGAGGGTCTGATACTGTACCAAAACGAGTTCTTCTAGTAACAGGTTGGTAATCATATTTGTTTGATGAGAAATTTCCTAAAAAATTAAAGGTAAGTTTTTTGTTTTGTTTGTATGACAAGAACCCTTGAACATCAGTAAAACGAGGCTTGAAGTTTGTTTCAATCTGTTTAGAATTAACAAATAAACTATTGTCTCTATATCGCACCCCTATTAGAGCACTTAATTTATTATCTAAAAAAACATCTTCAATAGTAATACTACCTCCAAGTAAGCTTGCATTTAATGTTGCTGAGAATTCAGTTGGTTTTCTGTAGGTAATATCTAAAACAGACGATAGTTTATCTCCAAATTTTGCTTGAAATCCACCAGCAGAGAAATTAATATTTTGAACCATCGAGGAGTTTACAAAACTAAGTCCTTCTTGTTGTCCAGACCTAATTAAGAAAGGTCTGTATATCTCTATTCCATTTACATAAACTAAATTTTCATCAAAATTACCCCCTCTTACATTGTATTGGGTACTTAATTCATTATTGTTACTTACCCCTGGCAAGGTCATTAAAAGTGTTTCTATTCCGGAGTTTGCTCCAGGAATTCTTTTTATTTTTTTAGTATTTATGGTAGTAATCCCCTGAGCATCTTTTTTATCATTTTTAATAACCACTTCATCCAATATTTCACCCTGAGACTGAAGAGTGGGTGAAAACCTTATGATTGTTCTTTTATTTATAAAAAATTCTTTTGAAAGAGATTTATAACCCACATGACTAAATTCTATAACAACTTTCTCATTTACTGGAACTCTTATTTCATAATATCCCTTATTGTTTGAGTAAACTCCAATAGTTCCGTAGTTAACAGATACATTTTTGATTGAATTATTTTGAGAATCTTTTATGAACCCTTTAATGATAGATGTTTTCTGAGCGAAAAGTATCGAAGGCATTATAAATAAGAGGAATAGTAAATTTTTCACTTAGTTGTTTTACTTTCTATAAAACGTAGATTGATAGGTATTAGTATTTCCAACGTTATCATAAACTACAAGTTTAAAGATATGTTTGCTGCCTACCAATTTTTTATCATTAAAATTATAAGATAATTTTTTTTTCTTGACATCATACTCCATTAATATCCATTCATTATCTATGTAGGCTTCATAAGATTTTATCCCTGATTCTGAATCTGAAATTTTAATTGTTAAATACTGTAATCGACTAGTCCAATCATTATCTTTAAAATTACAATTATATATTTTAGGATACTGGTTATCAATTAATAATGAATAATTACCTAAAGTTTTAGTTGTAGTATATATTTTATCTAATTTTTTTCTAGTGTTTTGGTAATAAGGATACTTTTTATTGTTAATGTTGGCTATGTAAATTTTATCTAATTCAGTCTTTTTATACATAGTACTATCAAAACTAATTGTAAAACTCTTATTTAGAGGAATTGTTGGTTTATGGATATTAACTTGTTTGTCATTAACTGAAAAGTTTAGATAAATATCTTCATAGAAAGTGTTTTTAGGAAACGCTATGGTTACTCCTTTTTTGGAAAATTTATGAAACTTATTTTTAACGATTTTGTAATTAGTAGTGTCTTGTTGCTGATAAACCAAAGATTCACTTCTTACTCCTATGATAGGGATTTTAATTGAAGAGGTATTCCCTATAAAATCTTTGACTATAATCTCCACTCTGTAATTTAATCCCTGCTTAATATCAATGATACCGTCATAAATTAGATCTTTGTAAATACTTAGCTTATTGGCGTTCTCTTTGAAGGTTTTTTGAATTCTATTTTTATAAGTTTTGTAATAAGGATAGTCTATCAGTAAATTTATGTATTTACTTTCAGCAAATGAAAATGTTTCTAGGTTATGGAAATAGTGTCTTTTTCCATTCACAAGCATTTCAATACTAAACACACCATTTTTATTAAATTCCTTACCTAATAAATCATAGACATTTAAGCCAAAACCTATTTTGCCTGAGGCACTAATTCTATTAGTTCTGTAAGCGTTTAATGAATCCCTTTTGATGCCTAGAGATTGTTTTTTAATACTTCTATTGACTCTTGAGCCTATTTCGATTGGATAAACCATGATTCTTTTAATTTTTGGTGCTATTGAATCATTAACTTTTAAACCAAAAAACAAAGGGTTAATTATATGCTCGGTCTCAGTATCTCTAATTTCGTAGTGTAAATGTGGTGCAACAAATCCACCAGTTCTGCCAGAATAGGCGATGATGTCTCCCTTTTTTACAAAAATTTCACCATCCTCAGGATATATATTTCCAGTTTCATAACTTTCTTTTTCGTATTGAATATTTTTCACATATTTCTGAATACTTTTTTCAAACCTGCTTAGATGAGCATAAACAGATGTAAAGCCATTATTATGTCTAACATATAAGACTTTCCCATATCCCCATATAGCCACTTTTATTCTTGAAACATAGCCATCGGCAGTAGCATATACAGGTAGACCAACTCTTTTATTTGTTTTAATATCTATGCCCGCATGGAAGTGATTATTTCTTAATTCACCAAAGGTTCCTGATAGTTTTAGAGGAATATTTAGAGGGCTTCTAAAATAGTCTTTTGGGTACTTGTTTTGTGCTATAGTTGAAATACAAACAAGTAATACTAGGGTCAAAAAATAATTTTTCAAATTCTTAAAGTAATTTTTAACTAAATTAATAAAACTATTTAAATCAGTATTCAACTTATTTCTAATATTAAAGCGATTATTTATTAAAGTATCAAATAGTTGTTAAATATAAAACAGAATGCTAACTTTGTAGATATAGTTTTATAAATAGAAGTATAGATGAGTAACACTATAGAAGCGGTAAATTTATTAGAAATTAAGTTAAAAAACTTGCTTTCAAATTATGATTTTTTATTAAAAGAAAACGAATTACTCCTTCAAAATTCATCAAAGTTACAGCATCAACTTCTAGAAAATAAGCAATTATTAGAACAGCGAGAAGAACAATTTAAGTTGTTAAAAATTGCAAAGACTATAGAAGGCAGTGACAATAGTACAAGAGATACCAAATTTAAAATAAATGCTTTAATTCGAGAAATCGATAAATGTATCGTTCAATTGAACGAATAATAGTTTATTAGTATAGTGGAAAAATTAAAGATTAATTTAGTAATAGCAGGTAGATCTTATCCTTTGAGTGTTAACAGCAATATCGAAGAAGAGGGGATGAGAAAAGCAGCAGCTAATATTAATCAACTCATTAGCAAGTATGAAAAGAACTATGCAGTGAGTGACAAACAAGATGTTTTAGCTATGTGTGCTTTACAGTTTGCATCAAAATTAGAAATTTCTACGTTAGATACTGAAGAAACCAATACAGAAGCATTAGATAAAATTCATGAACTTACTAAGTTGGTAAGTGCTCATTTAGAATAAGTTCTCTTAAAATACAATAATATACTGCCTACATTAGTTATTTGTTTGATAAACTCAACACGAATCTATTATGAAGGACGAGTCTTAATTGCTAAAGCAAGCCTTAGATATTGAATCAATTTCATTATCAGGAGGATCCTTGATCAGTTAGTTAGTTCTATACATGTCATAATGGAGTTTATATAAACCTTACTAGTGTAGGTTTTTTTATACAACTAAATCAAAACTATGGACGACATGATAATTCCTGTTGTAGCAGGATTAGCAGGATTAATTTTAGGCTTAATAATTTCAAAAATTTCAGAGAAATCAAAGGCTAATAAAATTTTATCTGCTACTAAAAAAGAGAGTAATTCTCTAATAAAACAAGCTAAAGTAGAGGCAGAAGCTCTAAAGAAAGACAAAATATTACAAGCAAAGGAAAAATTTATAGAGTTAAAGTCTGAGCACGAAAAAGTAATATTAAATAGAGAAAAGAAAATTTCTGAGGTTGAAAAAAGAACCAGAGAAAAAGAATCTCAAATTCAGTCTCAAATGGATAAAACCAAAAGACTAAATACTTCTCTAGAGCACAAGGAGAAAGATTTAAATCATAAATTAGAGCATCTTGACAAAAAGGAAGATGAGGTTTCTAAATTACATATGAGACATGTAGATTTATTAGAGCAGATTTCCGGATTTTCTGCTGATGAAGCTAAAAAAGAATTAGTAAATTCTTTAAAAGATGAGGCCAAAACAGATGCAATGGGTTTTATCCAAAGCACTCTTGAGGAAGCTAAACTTACAGCAGAACAAGAAGCACGTAAAGTTGTGTTGAGTACAATTCAAAGAGTAGGAGTAGAACAGGCTGTAGAGAATTGTGTATCTGTGTTTAATTTGGAATCAGATGATGTTAAAGGGAGAATAATAGGTAGAGAAGGAAGAAATATAAGAGCCTTGGAGGCTGCAACTGGAGTTGAAATTATCGTAGATGATACTCCAGAAGCTATCATTTTATCTTGTTTTGATCCTGTAAGACGTGAAATAGCCAGATTATCTATGCATAAGTTAGTTACAGACGGAAGAATTCACCCAGCTAGAATTGAAGAAGTTGTAGCAAAAACTGAAAAACAAATAACCCAAGAAATAATTGAAGTAGGAAAACGCACTGTAATTGATCTAGGAATTCATGGATTACATCCAGAATTAATAAAGACGATTGGTAGAATGAAGTACAGATCATCTTATGGTCAAAACCTTCTCCAACACTCCAGAGAAGTTGCTAATTTGTGTGGTATTATGGCTTCAGAATTAGGTTTAAACCCAAAATTAGCAAAAAGAGCTGGATTACTTCATGATATCGGAAAAGTTCCAGATACTGAGAGTGAGCTACCACACGCGCTACTGGGAATGCAATGGGCAGAAAAATATGGCGAGAAACAAGATGTTTGCAATGCCATAGGAGCACACCATGATGAAATAGAAATGAAATCTCTTTTTGCACCAATTGTTCAGGTTTGTGACGCTATATCAGGTGCTAGGCCAGGAGCAAGAAGACAGGTTTTAGATTCTTACATTCAGCGATTAAAAGATTTAGAAGATATTGCTTTTGGATTTTCAGGTGTTCAAAAAGCGTATGCAATTCAGGCAGGTAGAGAGCTGCGTGTGATGGTAGAGAGTGGTAAAGTTAATGACACTAAAGCTGCTGAGTTATCATTTAGTATTAGTCAAAAAATACAAAATGACATGACCTATCCTGGTCAAGTAAAAGTAACAGTTATAAGAGAAACGAGAGCTGTTAATGTAGCTAAATAGCCATTAATAACTTATAAATAAAAATTCCACTTTTAAAGTTTTAAAAGTGGGATTTTTGTTATTTATGACTTCCTTGGGTGATATTTTTCTACTACTTTCTTTAAATAACTAGTGTCTAAGTGTACGTAGACTTCAGTAGTCGTAATGCTTTCATGACCCAGCATTTGCTGAATAGATCTTAAATCTGCTCCATTTTTCAAAAGATGTGTAGCAAAAGAATGTCTGAAAGTGTGAGGGCTAATTTTCTTATCTAGATTAATTTTTATGGCTAAGTTTTTCATAATTACAAACACCATTTGTCTGGTTAAAGATTTACCTCTTCTATTTAAAAATAAAATATCTTCATAATCTTTAACAATGGATATATGATTTCGATAGTGATTCATGTAGGACTCAATATATTTTTGAGCTCTAAAATGAATAGGAACAAAACGTTCTTTACTTCCTTTACCTACCACCTTGATAAACCCCTCATCAAAAAATAAATCAGATATTTTTAAAGTAATGATTTCACTAACTCTAAGACCACAGCTATACAAGGTTTCCAGAATAGCTTTATTTCTTTCCCCTTCAGGCTTACTTAAATCAACAGCTGTTATTAATTGATTAATTTCAGATTCTGATAATGTATCTGGAAGTTTTCTACCAATTTTTGGAGCCTCTATTAAATCAGTTGGATTGGATTCTCTATATTTTTCAAAAATTAAATAATTAAAAAAACTTTTTAAACCAGATATAATTCTAGCTTGACTTCTAGCAGTTGATTTTTTTGCAACTTCATATATAAATTGCTGAATTACATCATTCTTTATGGTGATAGGAGAACAAGAAATACTGTTATTCTCTAAAAATAAAATTAGTTTATTTACATCCAAAACATAACTATCTATAGTGTTAGAGGAGAGGCCTCTTTCTATATTTAAATAATGGCTATAATCTTGTATTGCCTGATTCCAATTCATTTTAGGAAGATAATCAAAAACTATATCTGATTCAAAAATTTTGTAAAACAACTGTTATTAATAATTAGTTTTATTTTGAAATTAATTAATAATTCTATATATTTAAGTATTAATACATTAAATATTATATAATTAAAAACCTTTTTATTATGAAAAAATTATTTTTTACGATATCACTTGTTTCTTTTTGTTTTATGGTTAATGCACAAGAATCTAAATTTGGAATTACTGCTGGTTATCAATCATCAAGTTTTGAAATCTCTGGTGGTGGGGTAGATTTATCTACTGATGCTTCTGGATTTTTCTTAGGCTTCTTTTCACAATTTTCAGTTTCAGAAAACCTCAGTATCCAACCGGAACTTCATTATTCTTCAGTTTCTGATGACGGAGAATCTGTAGGTGATTTAATAATTCCAGTAATGCTTAAATTTCACGTATCAGAAAAGTTTAATTTAATGGCTGGTCCACAATTTGATTATCTTGCAGAAGATGATACAGAAGGTATAAAGAAATTTGGCATGGGTTTAGGTCTTGGACTTGGATATGACATTTCTGAAAATATCTCAATAGGTGCCAGATATTCATTAGGTTTTGATAGACTTGATGATGAGGGAGTTGATCTTGACGGTGCATCCATTAAAATTAATGTCCTTCAATTAGGTCTTAGTTATTCGTTTTAATCGATGTAACTTAATTTATTTGAAAAAAGTGGGCTTAGCGGTTCACTTTTTCTATGTAAAATTAATTGTATTTTAGCTATATGAAAATTATAATAATAAACGGCCCAAACTTAAATTTACTAGGTAAGAGAGAACCTGAAATATACGGTGCTAACTCTTTTGATGATTATTTTAAAGAGTTACAAATTAAATTTTCGGATGTAGATTTATCTTATTTCCAATCAAATATAGAAGGTGAAATCATTGATAAATTACATGAAGTTGGTTTTAATTATGATGGGGTTGTTCTTAATGCTGCCGCCTACACACATACCTCAGTAGGTATTGGAGATGCTGTAAAAGCTATAGACACACCTGTCATAGAAGTTCATATCTCAAATGTACATGCTAGAGAAGAATTTAGACACCAAAGTTATATAGCAGCAAACGCCAAAGGAATAATTGTTGGCTTTGGTTTAAAAAGTTATGACCTAGCTGTTAAAAGTTTTTATTAAACGGACCGTTATTTTAGTTTTAATAACATCTTAATGTTAGCTATGTCATTATGGATGTCAACCTCAACAAATTTATAGCTAAAAAATCAATAATTTATACAGGAGTTTCCAATTAAATTTTAGTATCAATTAATTCAATCATTTCTTTTTCTAACATATTGGTTTTATCGAAGATTTCTTTTGCTTTAGAAAGTATGTTTTCAGCAAATACGTTGTCTTTAATATCTTTCGCATTAATTCGGACATTAAAATAAGCTCCAACAACAGCAGTTCTAGCGCATAAAGCTCCAACTCCTGCATCAGATAAAGAGTTTTGTAAACCATATTTAGCCATAGCCATCATTACTTCCATTGAATTGTATGCTGTTTTCATCACTCTGAAAGGAATTTCTGTAGCGTATTTAGTAGCGTTTTCAATGGCTTCTTTTCTTAATGTAATTTCTTCTTCATTAGATTTAGGCATTCTAAAACCATCTATAATTTTATTGAATGCATTGGTGTCTTCATCTACCAAGAAGAGTAACTCCTTTTTATATTGTTGCCCTTTTTCTGCCCATTTAGAATAAAATTCCCATTTTTCGTCCCAACCTGGCTTATGTGCTGATAAATTGGCAACCATTGTTCCAAGAGAAACACCTAGAGCACCAACATAAGCAGCTATTGACCCACCACCAGGTGCCATAGATTCAGAAGCAGTTTCATCAGCAAACTCCTTTACAGTTAAATTTATTAACTTTTTTGAGTGGTTACCATTCATTACATATTCAATAATTCTTTCCTCTGGATCAAAAGGTTTTAAATCGTCTAGTCCAAGAGATTTTACAGCTATTTTAATTTTATCAACTTCACTAATTCCTAGAGATCGATTTTGTTTACGTAAAAAGTAATCAGCTGCATCTAGCATGGCTTGTAATGGAACCAAACCAACCAACTCAGATCCTGTAACTCTAATACCTCTTTTATCAGCAGCTTTAAGAGTTTCATCGAAAGCCTCGTGCATCGATGTAATTGAAATATTGGTTAAGTTGTAAGATATTTGCGCAATACCATATTCTTCAATGAACCAACCAATCCCTTTTACAGCTTTTAATTTTCCTGGGATTCTTACGGGTTCTCCATTTGCATCCACTACTTTTTTTCCAGTAATAGGGTTTCCCTCTCTTTTTACTCTTCCTGCTTCTCTAATATCAAAAGCAATGGCATTGGCTCGTCTAGTAGAAGTAGAATTTAAATTTATATTGTAGGCAACTAAAAAATCTCTTGCAGAGATAGCAGTTACTCCCGCATTTTTTGTTTTTACTGTATAAGTTGTAGGACCAAAGTCTGGTTTCCAGTTAGTGTCTGATAACTTATTTTCAAGACCTTCGTATTCTCCAGACCTAACTATGGCTAGATTTTTACGATCTTCTTTTGTGGCAGCATTTTCATAATAATAACCCGATATACCCAATTCTTCACCAACTCTTTTTCCCAACATATGAGCATAACTAGCAGTTTCTTTCATAGAAATGTTAGCAATAGGAATTAAAGGACAAACATCGGTAGCACCAAACCTTGGATGTTCTCCTGTTTGTTTGCTCATATCTATTAGCTCACTAGCTTTTTTTATTAATCTGAAAGCAGCTTCTATTACTTGTGTGGGTTCTCCTACAAAGGTAATTACAGTTCTGTTCGTGGCTTTTCCAGGGTCTATGTCTAGGAGTTTTATTCCTTCAACTTCAGTAACAACATTGGCAATTGTATTGATTTTTTTTAGATCTTTTCCTTCACTTATGTTTGGAACACATTCAATAATTTGTTGTTTCATTCGGGATATTTCTTCAATTTATCGTAAAAATAAAACGATTTTACGAAAAAACATGTGATAATTTTAAAATAAAATTATTAATATAATTTACTTGAAATAATTTTTATGCCATAAGAATAGTTTTTTATTATTTCTAAGAAAACGAAACTTATATAATTAAATCTAAATGAAGTTTAACAGTAGAAAAATATTGTATTATATAAAATATGATACTTTAAATATTATAGATTTTTACGAAGATATTTTTATTAGCTTATAAAACAGATATTTAAAATATTGATTTTTAGTATGGTATAGTTGTTTAATCATCATCATTAACCATAAACAGGGAGGAAATAATTTCACTAGTAATAGGGATTGACTGGTCTTAATAATTAGTAGTTCTTTGTATAGCTATGAAAAAACTATTATTACTATTGTTGTTTACAACTATGTCTAGTTGTGAACCAGACCCAAAACCTTGTAATCCAGAATGCTGGAAGATTACAGAACTTCTTATAAGTGAAAAAACAGGTTATTTAAATATTACCCACACAAACCTTTGTAAAAAACATCTTACTTACACTAACAATGTAATTAATAATTATCATTTGTATAAAGTAGGAGATATTCTTTGTGAAGAGAACTTTCCTAACGAAAATAAAGGTAATGCTAAACCATCTCCAGAAGTATTAACAATAATTGAATAATTACTATGAAAAAACTTGAATTTCATTTTATTGTGTTTATTGCAGAGATTTTGATTCTATTTATGGAAATCAAATTACCTCAAAGATTTCACTTTATAAAACAATAAAAAATTTACCCACTCTAATATCTAATCTTTTTATTACTTATTTAAAATTAACTTATAGAAGTTTTTTTTACAGTTTTTTCTTAAATCTTCTTATAGTTAGGCTCGTTAACATTAATTTGTTAGCGAGTTTTTTATTATGATAATTATCACTACCTATAAATAGGGGGTAAAAAATTTCACTAATTATTGGGATTGACTGGTTTTAATTATTTGTAGTTATTAGCATAAAAAAAACTATGAAAAAACTATTTTTACCAACACAACCTATTTTATTTATTTCTTGTGGGGATTCTGACTCTATAGATCAAAGTCAAATTATCAAACCTATTGATGAAATAAGTGGAGAATATTTACTTGATAGATTTGTTGCATCTTCAGGAACTCAATCTATGTGTCAATCTTTTTTATCTATATCAGAAGATTTGTATAGAATGGAACTAAATTACAATGAGGGATGGGACTACTGCAGCCCTCCATATATTTACGATCAGGAGAATATTTATGTTGAAGGAAATGAAATTAGACGAGCTTCAGATGGCTATGTTATACAAAAGTTTACAATGAGAGGCAATGAGCTTATTTTATTTTCGCGTAGTGCAGAAAATTATCTTCTTTCATCTCAAAGATTTCATTTTATAAAACATTAATAAAATTTACTACCCTCTAATTACAAACCCAGATTATTTACAATTTGAATAACCCCTAAAGAAAAGTAGGGGTTATCTTTTAACTATTTTAAAGAATACAATCATTATTAATACCCATAAATAGGGGGTGTGAAATTTCACTAATTACGGGTATTGACTGGTTATAGTTATTTCTAGTTCTTTGCATAAAAAATGTTATGAAAAAAAAATTACTATTATTATTATCACTTAAACGAGTGAATAAAGTTTTAACCGAGTTAGGTTCCGCTGCTTCTTATGCAATAAAGAATTAAACAAAGCATTACTTAAAACTTAACCCTTGCAGAAATGTAGGGGTTTTTTATTGGATATATTTTGATTTCATTAGGTGATATGTATAGAACATTCAAAAAGTATCTATTAACTTAGATAGATAGAAACTTACTTACTTATGCATATTAATAGAATACTGACTCTCCTACTAGACTTACGGTTGAAGTATTCTTAAATAAAACCAAAAGATAGCTAATACCTTTAGTTAAATACAAGGTCCGTTTTCGTATGCAATTACTCCCTTCCAATTAAAGGCTTCACAGCTATTGTTATATGTAATACCATCACACCCACAAACAGGATCTATTAACTCAGGGCATACAGTTTCTAAATTTATTAATGTTTCATCAATGCACATATTTGGCACCTCATCATTATCCTCATTAGCACTCCTACAAGCGAAGATTAATAAGGCGGAAAGTAAAAGTAATTTTTTCATAATTCAAATAAAAGAAAATAGTATTTAATGGATGTTTAACTTATTTAAATACGATCAGAAAAATCAGAATTAAACGAGGAAGAATTGACTATGGTTTAGTTTTTAAATTTCCATAAACTAATCTTTCATAAGCTGTAAATAGATTATAAGAATGAATATCATTAAAGGGTAAAATTTGAGTCATATAAACCAACGCAAATTCGTTATCAAAATCAATTGTAAAATAAGTGTTAAAAAACCCAGCCCAATATGCGGTTCCAACTGGTCTTTTAATTGAATTTTCTTCATAAGCCCAAGCTAGTGTCCAATTATCATAGCTATCAAAAAAATTATCTTTATCCCCTCTTGGTTTGTTATCTACATTTCCTGTAGAAACATATCTGTGTGTAGTCTTAAATTCATTTAATTGAGGTGAATTCATTAGGTTAAATGTTTCTTTATTTAAAATTTTCACACCATTCAATTCTCCTTGGTTTAACATACAAGCAAGAAATTTCCCATAATCACTTGGTGAACTTGAAAGACCCCCACCAGCATTATAATTTGAAGTGTTATTTCTTTTTTTATATTTATTTTTTACTAATTCCCCATTCTCACTATTTCTGTAAGATGAACTTACAACTAAATTTTCTAATTCGTTAGGGACATTAAACCAAGTACTATTCATTTCTAGTGGCCCCGTTATATTTTTTCTGAAGTAATCTTCAAGATTCATTCCTGAAATCTTTTCAACTAAACGACCCACCCAATCAATATTAGTCCCGTACATAAAAGAAGTTCCTGACTCAAATAATCTAGGTTCATAATTTTCCTTCCATTCAATTTCCTCTTTAATTTTATCCCACTGTGAAAGTTTTTCACTTGAAAACCAATATCCAAATCCGGCAGTGTGAGTAAGTAAATGTCTAAGGGTAATACTATTTTTAGGATCTACTATTTCATTATTTTGATTAATAATTTTAATTGAAGTCATCTCTGGTAAATAATCATCTAAGGGTTCATCTAAAGTTATCTTCCCTTGTTCAATAAGTTGAAGAGCTGCGACCGAACCTAATGCTTTAGTCATAGATGCAATTCTAAAAATATTGTTTTCATTGATTGTGTCATTCCTGTCCCAGCGCGAAGGTCCATTTGAAAAAAATTCCATTTTTCCGTTCTTATATATTTTTCCCATTACTACAGCTGGAATTTGAGATGAATTAATTTCTTTAATAACTTCATCTTTAATAACTTCATCCTTATTGTCCTGATTACAAGAAACAAATGAAATGAATAATAGTATAATAAGTTTTTTCATTTTAATTTATGATTTATGTTCGTGTCTACTAAAATAGATAAAAAACATTGGAATTATAATGTAAGTATAATTTACTTAAGAGGTTCAGAACTCCCTGAATTAATTGAAAAGTGGTATGCTGCTGGTTTAGTTAAAATTTTCAAACTCCAGAACTAATTCTTTTTTATAGGCAGGTCTTAAAACCTCTACCAAGATTAATTCTTCTTTACCAGCATTAAAGATTCTAACGCGAGTGTTTTTTGGAATAATAAACCCATTGCCACTAATAATATGTTCTTCGCTGTTTTCGTATTCTAATCCAAGTAATCCCTTTAATACAATTCCCCTAATCTCAAATTGTGCTTCAATAATAGGTTCTGCCCAACCAAATGGAGCGTGCATTTTAATTAACCCCATCTCATCTGATTGGGTGTAATCATATATAATACGTTCTATATTATCTTGAATTAATAATTTTTTTGCAATAATAGTGCTTTTTCCTGTTTCATTTTTACTTTGTGAGTATGAAGTAAAGGATATAAATAGCAATAGGTAAAGTAAGTCTTTCATAATAAGTTAGTAGTATATGTTTTTTATGCTTTTAATTACAAAACCCATTACAATCCCAATAATCAAAAGGATTAGTATGACTTTGTTCCATTTCTTATACTTTTTAGTTCCTTTTGGGTGTGGGTTATTTATCATAACTCTAATATACTTATATATTTTGAAATCACTCCCCATAAATGGGAGGTCAACACTCCCCATAAATAGATCAATAATTTTCACTATTAATAGGGATTGACAAGCTTTAGTTATTAGTTGTTCTTTACTAAAAAATTGAATTGTTAGTTTTCAGATATACCTCTTAGACTGTTAGTGGTTTTTGAGTTTAAGGGGTTTATCTAACTGTTACCTTTCTTTAAATTATATGAATATGAAAAAAGAAGAAAACAAAAAATTGAGTAAAGAGAAAATTTACAAGCTTTTTGAAAAAGGAGAAATAAATACAACAGAATTTGATGAGTTAAGAAAAGCATTACTTCAAGATAATCTAAATATAAAGTTACTATCAGCCAAAAAAAGAGAAATAAAAGTTCTATATAGAGAGGGAGAACTATCTATATCTGATACTATTGCTTATGAAACATTAAGACTTTTAGATAGAAATAGTAGAAATACAGGTAGTATGGTATGGATAATAGTCATAAATATAGTAGCAATATTTTTTGGTGTTATAGTTATAAATGCAAGTAATTAACCTCTACTACTAAAATTAAAAAATTACTATGAATGAACAAGAAAAAAATAATAAGATAAACGTAAGAGAATTAGAGGAGGAAATAGTTGCTAAAAAATTATTTTATAAAAACATAGATTCAATTAGAAAGAATGTTCAATTTTTCTTTTGGGCAACTGTGATTCCAATAATTATCTATTTCTTTAAAATTTTAATAGAGATGAAAAATATGTAGTGGGTTTATCTAACTGCTACCTTTCGTTTAAATTATATGAAAATGAAAAAAGAAGAACAAAAAGTATTGAGCAATGAGGAAATCTACAACCTTTTTGGCAAAAGAAAAATAAATGCAAAAGAATTTGAATTGGTTTGCCAACTCAACGCTAAGTACCACAAGCACAAATATTATACTAGCAGTTTTTGGAGCACTATTTTTATTTGCTAACTAATTTACTATGAATAAACTTGAAAGATTAAGACAAAACAAGATAGATGACGAAAGAGCTGCTGTAGCTGATGAAATATTACACAAAAAATCGTACTATAAAAACGTAGATTCAATAAGGAAGAATGTTCAATTTTTCTTTTGGGCAACTGTGACTTCAACACTTAGTTATATTTTATACTTAGCATTTAGTTAAAGGTTTTTTGGGTGTATTTAAAAAACAGCATCCTGATCATCACCCATAAATAGGGAGTAAAAAATTTCACTAATTATAGGGATTGACTGGCTTTAATTATTAGTAGTTCTTTACTACATGATTGAATTATTAGTTTTTAGATATACCTCTTTGACTCTTAGTGAGGTTTGAGTTTAAGGGGTTTATTTAAACAATACCTTTTTTTAAATTATAAGAAAATGGAAAAAGAAGAACAAAAAAAATTGAGCAAGGAGGAAATCTTCAGACTTTTTGACATAGGAGAAATTATAGTTACTATAGTAGTTATAAACACCCTATTAGTATGCATAGGTTCAATATTTTTAAATGCTGCTAGCTAAACTTTCTATAACCAAAACAATAACATAACATAAAACCTCTATTATTATTTAGCAGACTATTTTTTAAAGGTCAAAAATCTATATACATAAAAAGTTCTCAAAAACAGCATTGCAATAATTGGAAAAACTGCATTGGAGAATTGTTGAATTCCTGCCATGGAGATAATAATGGCGACAAAAAGTAAAAAGATATAGCTTAGGAGGTAATAGGATGTCCAAGATGGTATTTTTCTTTTTAAAAGTGTAAAAGCTACGTAAAGATTCAATACAAAAGCCCACAATAAATTAAAGTTGTTTGGTGCTGTGAAGTGGTCTGTGAAAAACCATAAAAAACAGATAACAAGACCTAAAACTCCGGTCATAAAAAACAATGTAAAGTCTAACCACTTAGCTCTTCTATTTCTTTTTTGATCTCTAATAGTTACAATAATAGTTAGAAGTAATAATAAGGAAAAAACAAAAAAAGGGTTGTACCATTTAATTTTAATTTGTTTCTCAGGATACCTTAATAGTTCACTTTCTTTAAGAACTAGGGGAGTAGTTAGTTTATTCTCTGTTATAGTAGTTTTTTCAAAAGCTTTATGAATATAATCAGGTAAATACAAGTAGTTTTCAGCAACTATTTCTTTATCTAATGTATTTCCTAAAGCTAGATTTATTCCAAAATTACCCCATGTATTCCAGGGTAGTTCTTGATTCATTAGCTGCCTTAAAGTAAAGTCTTCATTAGAAAATGAATTTGGAAATTGAACCTTGTTACCCAGAATTTCTATAGTTAAATCTCTAAGTTTTGTGGCACAATTATTAAAATAAGGATCATAAAGGTACTCAGCATTTTCGGGAAGTGAATTTTCATTTAAGTACTTATACATTTTTTTTCGATCGGCTAATGATAAATTTAGCACTTGGTCTTTAACCCATCTTTGTTGATAATCGTAACTGGTTATGAATCTCTTAAAAGATTGTTTTCCAATTCTGTATAATAATCTTCCTTTTATAAAATTTATATAAAAATTTGGTTGATTAAAATCAAATAACCCATAGTTGAAAATGATGTCTAGATTTAAAGTAGGGTCTTTTACTCTTATTGCACTATGTCCAAATGCTTCATACAAAACATCTCCCGGACCAGCCGTTATGACACTTATTTCAGATTGATCTGATAAAACTAATTTTTGTGAAAAGTTATGTTGGACTGAAACAAGCAATATAAAAATAAAAAGGAAAGTTTGTTTCATAGGTTATTGTCTAAAAAAACTGTAATCTATTTTTACAGAAAAAATATTTGAAAAAAGTGCATTACCAACACTTCCAATATTGGTTAGTGCATAATCAATTTGAATCCCATTGTAAATAAAACCAACACCTAAATTTGGCTGTAAAGACATACTATTACTTCCATCGAACTCAGTTGTGTTTTGAAAATTACCTAGACCACCTCTTAAAAAAACAAAGTTATCATAATCGAGCTGAAAACCCAAGGCTGGATCTATACTTGCTATACCAGTTGAAATGATATCATTGGTTTTAGCAAATCTCATGTTGATATCCAGTTCAGTTAAAAGATTAAAAAAACGACCCAATCTAAATTTCCTAGCCACACCTAGTTGAACTTTAGGTTTGGTAATTTCTGTGGTTTCTGGTAATTCTTGATTTTGTCCAGGAATTGCATTTTGAACAGTAGCAAAAGCGTCAGAATCTATGGCCCAAATATTAAAGGTTGTAGAAATATCCCTGACCATTAGTCCAAAGTTCCAATCTCCACGTATGTATTGAATACCTGCATCTAAACCAACACCCCATGAACTTGCAAAATCTCCAATAGTTCGTCTTACTACTTTTGCATTTACACCAAAATATACATTCTTTAAAATCAAATTCCTTGCATAAGATATTGTTAGGGCATAATCGGCTGCTGAAAATAAACTAACCCTATTAAAATCTATATTTCCTTGACTATCTATTAATTGTGTTGTGTTTAAGATATCATCTACACCAAATCGTATAACAGAGACACCCAAAGCACTTTGTTTGTCTATTGGCATAGCAAATGCAGCATAATTATAATTGGCTATGCCGGCAAAATAGGAGGAATGCATCAATGATCCTTGATAATCTTTTATGTGTGATAAACCCGCAGGGTTCCAATATCCAGCATTAACGTCATTAGTAGTAGCTACAACAGACTTACTCATACCTAGTGAAGCTGCATCTACACCAATAGTCAAAAATTCATTAGAATAATTGCGAAAGGCTTGAGCATTAACAATTAGAGAAACAAACAGTAAAACTAATGTGTAAATTTTTTTCAATGAATTCATAGATTATTAAAACAAATATCTAAATATATTATTGAAATAACTTTACATTTTAACAGATATTGCATTAGCTAATCATTGTCTGATAGAAATTTAATAATTCTTTTTTCTAACCAGCTATTTTTATTTTGCGAAAATTCAGATATAAATCCAACATGACCGCCATATTTTGTTACCTCTAAATAAAAATTATTGGATTCTCTTGCTTCTTTAAATGGATAGCATTCTTCCGATAAAAATGGATCATCTATTGAAGAAATTAATAATACAGGTTTTTTAATTGAAGGTAAATATGGTTTAGAACTTGCTTTTTCCCAGTAGTCTTCTGGGCTAGAAAATCCGGAAACTGGAGCTGTATAGAGACCATCAAAATCTTTAAATGTTTTTGCTTTCATTAATTGGCTTATGTCTAACTTATATTCTGGAAATTTTTGTGATTTTTCATAAACCTTGAGCCGTAACGATTTTAGAAACTTCTCCATGTATAATTTATTCTTAAAACCTCCCATTACTTTACTAGAAGAAGCAAGGTCAATTGGGACAGATACTGCTACAGCACAAGCTACCTTGTTATGAATAGACAGTGCAAATTCTCCAAAATATTTCAAGGTAATATTACCCCCTAAACTGTAACCTACAACCATTATCTTTTCGTAGTTGTAATTTTCAATCAAATATGATATCACATATTCAAGATCTTCTGTTTTACCGCTGTGATAGGTAGTCAGAAGATTGTTGTCTTCTCCACTACAACCCCTCAGGTTAAAAGAAACAGTATCGTATCCAGATTTGTTCAATTCTTTTGCTGCCGATAATATATATTTAGATTCTGAGCTACCTTCAAGACCATGAATAAGAACTACTATTTTATTAGAGTTAACTTCAGAGAAATCTAAATCTATAAAATCATTGTCCCAAGTATTGATCCTTTTTCTTTTATAATTATGACCTTCTTTCATGAATAAAGGTCTATAAATAGTATTAAAATGACCATTTCTAAATGGTAAGGAGGGAAGAAAAGTAGATTTAAGTAATGGCATAAATTAAATACATTGCAAATTTCAACAAATATCCTTAAAAATTGATGATATTTAAAATCACATGAAAGGATTTACTATTTTAGCTACAGATATATTTTACATGAGCTTTAAAAAACACATTCCAAACATAATCACTTTAGGAAATCTTTTATTTGGAACCTTAGCAACTATATTCGCTGTAGGTGGTTATTTTGAAATGACTGCATTGTTTGTTTCATTAGGTATTTTTCTTGATTTTTTTGACGGTTTTTTTGCTAGAATTTTAAAAGTTTCAGGTGAATTAGGAAAGCAACTAGATTCTTTAGCGGATATGGTAACCAGTGGCGTAGTTCCGGGTATTGTACTCTTTGTTTTGTTAGGAAATAATCAACAAATGCCATATGAAATACATACAGAATTCAAAATCTCAATGGGGCTACCGTTAATAGGCTTACTTGTTACATTATCAGCTTGTTATCGATTGGCTAAATTTAATTTAGATACAAGGCAATCTGAATCTTTTATTGGTTTACCTACACCAGCTATGAGTCTATTTGTAGTCTCTTTACCTCTGGTTCAAATGTATACAGATATTGATGTAGTAAAAGATTTGATTGCTAACAATTACTTTTTGATAGGAGTTACTGTTTTTTTTAGTTTTATAATGAATTCAGAACTTCCATTATTTTCTTTAAAATTCAAAAATTATGGTATAAGAGAGAATTTGTTTAAATATATTTTAATAACACTCTCCATAGTTTTAGTAGTAACTGTTGAATACTTATCAGTACCCATTGTAATTGTGAGTTACATTCTTTTATCGATGATCAATAACTATAAGAAAACGAATACATCAAGTTAAAAAATCTTTTTTCTTTTTAATTCGAAATCTTTTCCAAGATAGACCTTACGAACTAATTTATCTTCTGCTAAGTCTTCAGGTATTCCCTCTTTAAGAATACTCCCTTGGTACATTAAATAGGTTCTGTCAGTAATAGCTAAAGTTGCCTGAACGTCATGGTCAGTTATTAAAATACCAATATTTCTATCTTTTAAATGAGCTACTATACTCTGAATATCCTCAACAGCTATCGGATCTACACCTGCAAAAGGTTCATCTAATAATATAAACTTAGGGTCTGAAGCTAAGCATCTTGCAATTTCTGTTCTCCTTCTTTCACCTCCAGATAATAAATCTCCTCTATTTTTTCTAACATGACCAATATTAAATTCTTCAATTAAAGATTCTAGTTTAATTTTTTGTTCTTTTTTAGATAAATCTGTGAATTGCAGAACAGACATTATATTGTCTTCAACAGATAATTTTCTAAAGATAGAAGCTTCTTGAGCTAGGTATCCAATACCTTTTTGAGCTCTCTTGTACATTGGATAACTGGTGATTTCTTCATTATTCAAATAAATATTACCACCATTAGGTTTTATCATACCTACTATCATATAAAAAGAGGTGGTTTTACCTGCACCATTGGGACCCAATAACCCAATAATTTCTCCTTGCTTTACTTCTAAAGAAATTTCTTTAACAACTTGTCTGCCATTATAATTTTTTGCAATATTTTCAGCTCTTAAAATCATTAATTATGGTGTATAAATTTTAGTAAATGTAATCATTAGATATTTTTTTGCTCTTAATAAGTTCATAAATAGATTTTTAATCAACTTTTTCTTCTAGAGCTTCCCAAAATTCATAGGCTTTTCTTAAATGAGGAATAACTATTGTTCCACCTATTAATGTTGCAATAGATAATGTTTCCATGATTTCTTCTTTAGAAACTCCTTCTTTATAACAGGTTTCTAGATGGTATGCTATACAATCATCACAACGTAAAACAGCTGAAGCCACTAAACCCATTAACTCTTTTGTTTTTACGGGTAAGTGACCTTTTTTGAAGGCATTGGTGTCTAAATTAAAAATTCTTTTAATGACTTTATTGTCATTGCTCAGTATTTTATCGTTCATTTCTGAACGATAATCGTTGAATTTTTGGACTTTATTTTTTTGCATTTTTTTGTTGTTTTTTTATAACTCTACTAGATACTTTAATACTAATTTCATAGAGTATTAATACTGGAATAGCAACAATAATTTGACTGGCTACATCTGGCGGGGTTATAATAGCAGCTAAAATCAAAACAACTACAAGTGCGTGTTTCCTGTATTTTTTTAAGAATTCGGGAGTTATTAAACCAATTTTTGTAAGGAAATAAACAATAACTGGTAGCTCAAACATAATAGATACTCCTAAAAGCATATTGGTTATTAAACCGATGTGAGCTTCCATGGTAAATTGATTAACTAATTTATCACTTATCTGATAAGTGTATAAAAAATTAACAGAAATAGGAGCTATAATATAAAAACTAAATAAAACACCAATAAAAAATAAAATTGAGGCAGTAAATATAAATCCCCTTGATTTTTTAATTTCATTTATATGTAGTCCTGGAGAAATAAATTTCCAAAACTCCCATAAAATATATGGGAAAGCTACTATTGCTCCTAAAATAAATGAAGACCATATAGAATTCATTAATTGTTGTGTAGGTTTAAGTACTTGCAATGTATTGGGGTAGTCTAAGCTGCAAAAATTACTTTCAATTCCAATGATAGAAAATAAATCACAAAACAATCTGTATGTTACAAAGTTGGGGTCTATATGTGCTAAAAGAAACTCATTGTACACATATTCTTGAAATGTAAATAAAACGATTGCAATTACAAATATTGCAACAATACTTCTTACTAAATGCCACCTAAGTTCTTCTAGATGATTTAAAAATGACATTTCTTTCTCTTGAGTCATTAATTATTTTTTAGATTCTTACTCATAAAAACTACTTTTTGCAGAGATTTTTAATTAAAAAACTTATAACTTTAATTATAATGTAAAATAAAAAAAAGTCTTATATTTAAGTTGTTAAACGAGCGTACAAATTTACTACAAAAATAAGAGACCTCAACAAAATTGTATAGTTAGCCAAAAAAAAAGAGCTAAACGAATAACATTTTATAATGGACATACACTCACCTTTAAAAAAATTTTTTGGTTTTTCACAATTCAAAGGTTTACAAGAAGAAGTTATTAAAAGCATACTTCAAAAAAAGAACACCTTTGTAATAATGCCAACTGGAGGAGGAAAATCTCTTTGTTATCAATTACCAGCGCTAATGAATGAGGGCACTGCAATAGTGATATCTCCTTTGATAGCCTTAATGAAAAATCAAGTGGATGCCATTAGAGGTATATCTGAACACAATGGTGTTGCACATGTGCTAAACTCATCATTAAATAAATCTGAAGTAGCTCAAGTTAAAAGTGATATCCAGGAAGGCATAACAAAACTTTTATATGTTGCGCCAGAATCTTTAATAAAAGAAGAGTATGTTAGTTTTTTAAAACAACAAACTATTTCTTTTGTTGCTATAGATGAAGCTCATTGTATTTCTGAGTGGGGCCATGACTTTAGACCAGAATATAGAAATTTGAAACATATTATAGAACAGATTGATAATGTTCCAGTAATTGGTCTTACAGCAACAGCTACAGAAAAAGTACAAGAAGATATTTTAAAAACTTTAGGAATAATTGATGCAACAACATTTAAGGCATCATTTAATAGGTCTAATTTATTTTATGAAGTAAGACCAAAAACAAAAGATGTAGAAAAAGATATTATTCGTTTTGTAAAACAAAGAGAGGGTAAATCAGGAATCATTTATTGTTTAAGCAGGAAAAAAGTTGAAGAGATTGCACAAGTATTACAGGTAAACAATATAAAAGCAGTTCCTTACCACGCAGGTTTAGATGCTAAGACTAGAGTTAAGCATCAAGATATGTTTTTAATGGAAGATTGTGATGTAGTTGTAGCCACGATAGCTTTTGGTATGGGAATAGACAAACCTGATGTTCGCTTTGTAATTCATCATGATATTCCTAAAAGTTTAGAGAGTTATTACCAAGAAACGGGTAGGGCAGGAAGAGATGACGGTGAGGGATATTGTTTGGCCTTTTATGCATACAAAGACATAGAGAAGTTAGAGAAATTTATGGCTAGCAAACCAATTGCAGAGCAAGAAATTGGCCATGCTTTACTTCAAGAAGTTGTTGGTTATGCGGAAACGTCAATGTCTAGAAGAAAATATTTATTGCATTATTTCGGTGAATATTTTGACGAAATTAACGGTGATGGTGCTCAAATGGATGACAACACAAAAAATCCAAAGAAAAAACATGAGGCAAGTGGTGATGTTGTTAAGCTCTTATCTGTTGTAAGAGATACAAAGGAAAAATACAAATCAAAAGATATAGTAAATGCAATAATTGGAAAGGAGAATGCATTGCTAAATTCACACAAAACAAATTTAAAACCATTTTTTGGTATAGGTAAGGAAAAGGATGCATCCTATTGGATGGCTCTATTGAGACAAGTTTTAGTAGTAAATTTTATTCGTAAAGAAATTGAACAATACGGTGTTGTAAAACTTTCTAAAGAAGGAGAAAAGTTTTTGAATAAACCCTCATCATTTTTAATGTCTGAGGATCATGTTTATTCTCAAGAGAATACTTCAGATATTATAACAAATGAGCCAAGTTCAGGAGCTTCGGCTGATGAAAAATTAATTAAATTTTTAAAAAGTCTCAGAAAGAAAGTAGCAGTCAAGCAGGGTGTTCCTCCGTTTGCTGTTTTTCAAGATCCTTCCTTAGATGATATGGCCTTGAAATACCCAACTAATTTAGAGGAATTGTCTAAGGTTCATGGAGTTGGAGAAGGGAAGGCTAGAAAGTTTGGAAAAGAATTTGTTGATTTAATTTCTAAATACGTTATTGAATTTGACGTAGTTAGACCAGATGATTTAATTGTGAAAAGTACTGGTGTAAATTCAGGATTAAAATTATTCATCATCCAGAATACAGACAGAAAGTTACCTTTAATTGATATAGCTAAATCTAAAGGATTAGAAATGGACCAATTAATTAAAGAAATGGAAGTAATCATTTATTCAGGAACCAAGTTAAATATTGATTATTCTTTAGATGATCTTTTAGATGAAGATCAACAAGAAGATATCTACGAGTATTTTATGGAGGCAGAATCTGATAATATTCAAGAAGCTCTAGATGAGTTTGATGGAGAATATGACGAAGAAGAACTTCGATTAATGAGAATTAAATTTATTAATGAAGTTGCTAACTAAAGCGTGAAAATAGTCAAAAATATTCCAGCTATTATGGCTAAAAACTTATGCAAGTTGAAATTATGATTTTCTGAACTTTCAAATAAAATTATCGTAGAGATGTGTAAAAATACCCCAATTATTACTGCTGTAATTTCCGAGTTATAGAGTTCAAAAAACATAAATTTATCAGAAAGTAAAACTCCTAAAGGGCTCATTAGAGCAAATACAGTTAAAAAGATTCCAATTGTTTTTTTTGAAAAATTACTATTTACTAGAAATATAGTTAAAATAATGGCTATTGGTATTTTATGAACAATGATCGCCCAAAGTAAATTATCTCCGGAGTGGTAAATTGGTAAGCCCTCAGAAAATGCATGTACACATAAACTAACAAATAATAATCTCGGAAAAGTTCTTCCGTTTGTATGAATATGAATATGACCATGTTCCGCTCCCTTTGAGAAAGATTCTAATACAGATTGTAAAATAACACCTGCTAGGATACATATCCCCATAATGTTATTATCTGACGAACCATTATAAACCTCTGGTAATAAATGTAAAATTGCAACCGATAAAAGATACGCACCACTGAAGGCTAACAACAAACGAACAGTTTTTTTTGATGGTTTTAAAATTAAAACGACTAAGGCGCCCAATAAAACTGAGGCTAATAACAATAAATACGTCATCATGATACTACAAATATTAACCTTTCAGAGGTTTCTGGATTGAATTTAGCTAAATGATAGTCACCAAAAATATGATTAATTTTTAATCCAGCCTCAAAAAAATACGATTCGAATTTTTTAAGGGTAAGGTATTTAACTCTTTCTGAGAATGAATGGTTTATTCCTTTGTCTGTAAATGTAATATGCTTTAAGATAAAACCATCTTTAATTTCTCGTTGTAAATTAAATGTAATTTCATCAACAATTTTTACTTCTTTTTTTACTAATTTTTTTTCAACATTTACAACATTTAAAAAATCAAGAACTAATAAACCATTTTTATGTAAGCCTTTATGTATATTTTTTAAAACTAAGATATCATCCATATCGTTTTCAAAATATCCAAAACTTGTAAAAAGATTAAAAACCGCGTCATATTTAATATTAAAAGGTTTTCTCATGTCTTTTAACTTAAAATCTAGGGTATTATTTTCGTATTTTTTTGCTGCTTGTATGCTATTTACAGATAAGTCTGCTCCGGTTACTTTATAGCCCAGAGAATTTAAATAAATTGAATGCCTGCCTTTTCCGCAGGGTAAATCAAGTAAATGAGAAGACGACGGAATTTTTAAAAAATTAATAATATTTCTCATGAATAATTGGGCATCTTTATCATTTCTTTCTTTGTAGAGTGTATGATAGTAAGAGGTGTTAAACCAATCTGTGAACCAATCTGATTTATTCATATTTAAATAGTGATTACAAAAATAAACTTTTCTTTCAAAAATAATGTTCTACTATAGGAATATAAATGAATTAATTTTTTTCTAATTTCTTATATCAAAAAAGAGTTATTAAAGTGTATTTTTGTAGCCTAACCTTTGAAATATGAATACTAATTTTAAAATGACGGCCACAACTCTAAAGGGTTTGGAAGGTGTTTTAGCTGAAGAACTAAAGAAACTTGGAGCCCAAGATATTAAAGAAGGTATAAGAAGTGTTACTTTTAGAGGTGATCAAGGTTTCTTGTACAAAGCCAATATTGCTTTAAGAACAGCTATTCGTATTTTAAAACCCATTAGAACTTGTAAAGTTTATGATGAGGAAGATTTGTATGAGGCTATTCAAAAAATTAAATGGGAAAAATATCTAGATGTTGAGGGTACTTTTGCAATTGGGGCTGTAGTTAATTCAAAAAATTTTACTAGTAACTCTCATTATATAGCCTTAAAGTCTAAAGATGCAGTTGCAGATTATTTCAGACATAAATACAGTAAAAGACCTAATGTAGACTTAAACTACCCTGATGTCAAAATTCATGTTCACATACAGAAAGATTGGTGTACAATTTCTCTAGATTCATCTGGAGATTCATTACATAAAAGAGGGTACAGAAGTGCTACTAATATTGCACCAATTAATGAAGTTTTAGCTGCTGGTTTGGTATTGCTTTCTGGTTATTCAGGTGATGAGAATTTTATAGACCCCATGTGTGGTTCTGGAACCATACTAATAGAAGCTTGTATGATAGCTTGTAAAATACCTGCAAATATTAATAGAAAACAATTTGCATTTGAGCGTTGGAAAAATTATGATGAAGATCTTTACTTTACCATACAGGATGCACTTCTAAAAAAAATTACTAATTCTCATTTCAAAATCATGGGGTTTGATAAAGCTCCTTCTGCAGTATCAAAAGCAAAACAAAACATTATCAATGCTAATTTGGATGAGTTTATAGGGGTTCATCACGTTAATTTTTTCAATTCCACTAAAGAAGTTTTTGGGAATACTACAATTTTATTTAATCCTCCTTACGGGGAGCGTTTAAATATAGATGTAAATGAGTTCTATAAAAAAGTTGGAGATACTTTAAAACACAATTATCCAAACTCAACAGCATGGATGATTACCTCAGATATGCAAGCTTTAAAGCATGTGGGTCTTAGGACATCAAAAAGAATTGAATTAAAAAATGCTGATTTAGATTGCAAGTTTGTGAAGTATGAATTGTACGAAGGAACAAGAAAGGCTTCTAAGTTGGAAAACTAATTTCACTTATTAGTATAGTTATTTTTTAAAATTAATTCCAACAACTCTTTGGGGTTCTCCAACATCAAAAAATGCCCCGTATTTTCCATCCAAAATAATGTATTGTTTGGAATTTCTTTTGCGAGTAATTTAGCAATAGCAGGAACGGCAATAGGATCGTTTTTTGCCCAAATAATTTTAGTTTGCACCCGAGTTTCCTTTAACGCACCAATCCACCGATCCCAATATAAATATCGCTCATTAATGTATTGGGTTAGCTTATGTATGACTTTTCTCCCTCCATTTAACTCAATTAATTCCCACATTTCTTTAAGTTCATTATCTGTTACTTTAGAGCTGTCAAAATAAATGTTTTTCATGTTTTTTCTAAAAATGGGAAAGTTGGTGAGTTTAGCAACATATTTCCCCAAAAACTTATGTTTTAGAAGTTTTTGAATAGTTCTTAATTGAGATAATTCAATGTGAATACTACCATTAGTTAAAATTAACTGTTCGATTTTTATGTCCAATTCATTTGCATTGTAGCGAGCTATAATTTCAGTAGCCACAGATGTTCCGTAGTCATGAGCAAATAAGTATATTTTTTTTAAACCTAACTGACGCCATAATTCTAAGGCGATATCAGCTTGTTTAACTAATGAATAACCAACATTTTTTGGTTTATCAGAAAAACCAAAACCTAGGTGATCATGTAAAATTACTCTGTAGCTTTTAGATAATTCTGGTAATACTTTATAGTAATCCAATGATGAAGTAGGATATCCATGGAGAACTACCATAGATTTTTGAGATTTATTACTATCATTATTAGTATCAATAACAAACAAACGATTGTTATTTACTTGTAGAAAATTACCTTTAGATTTCCATTCATTACTTGTCATAAATCCATTTATTATTCTAAACACAATGTACTAAAAATTCAGTAGTTTTGAGGAAACTGTTGGTCTAGTATAAAAAGAGCTTTCAATCCTAATAGTAATTCATTCCTTAAGTGCAATGCTTAAAGATTAAAATTAATAATTTAAGTGTCAGGACATTTTATAGATGTTATTTTACCCATTCCTATTCAGAAAACTTTTACGTATTCTGTAACACAATATGAATACGAATTTCTTAAAAAAGGAATGCGAGTTGCTGTATCTTTTGGGAAGACCAAAATGTACACTGCATTGGTTTTTAAATTGCACCAAATACCACCAGAGACTTATGATGCTAAAGAAATTCTACAAATTTTAGATAATAAACCAATAGTTACAGAACATCAATTAAAACATTGGGAGTGGATTTCCGCCTATTACATGTGTGGCTTGGGAGATGTGTACAGGGCTGCATTACCTTCTGCTTTTTTATTAGAAAGTGAAACTATTATTTTTAAAAATGAATCATTTGACAATAAAGATATATTAAGTGATGAAGAATTTCTTATTTATGAAGCTTTACAACATCAATCTCAATTAACAATTCATCAAGTAGTTGATATTCTTGGGAAAAAGAAAGTATTGCCAATTATTAATGAGTTAATTCAAAAATCTGCTGTTTATATTAAAGAAGAAATTTATGAACAGTATAAACCTAAATTAATAAAATACGTTCGTTTAAGTAATAATTACAATTCAGAAAATTCTTTAGAATTATTGATGAATGAATTGTCTAGAGCTGTCAAGCAGAGAGAAGTTATAATGACTTTTTTCCAATTATCAGCTTCTAAAAAACCAATAAAGGTTAAAGACTTAGAAAAGGTTTCAGGAGCTTCCTCTACAATTATTAAAGCTCTAGAAGTAAAAGGAGTGTTAGAGTTTTATTTTATTAAAACCGATAGGATTTCATTTAATGGAGAAACGAGTGCATTAAAAAAATTAAATGATTACCAAAAACAAGCGCTCAAAGAAATTAAAACTTCTTTTACTACAAAAGATGTAATTTTATTACATGGTATTACAAGTTCAGGTAAAACAGAAGTATATACTAAACTTATTCAAGAAACTTTAGATTCGGGAAAACAAGCCCTGTTTTTATTACCAGAAATAGCTTTAACTACTCAAATTATATCAAGATTACAAAACTATTTTGGAAATCAAATCTCAGTATTTCATTCAAAATACTCAATGAATGAAAGAGTAGAGGTGTGGAATAATGTTCTAGAAAATAAACCCAAAGCCCAAATTATTTTAGGAGCTCGTTCTTCAATTTTTTTACCTTTTAATAATTTAGGGATAGTAGTGGTTGATGAGGAGCATGAAACTTCTTACAAACAATTTGAGCCTTCACCTAGGTATAATGCCCGTGATGCAGCTATAGTATTGTCTCATTTACATCAAGGGAAAATTCTATTAGGTTCCGCTACACCTTCTTTAGAAACCTATTTTAATGCATCAGAAAATAAATATGGACTAGTTGAGTTAAACAGGCGTTTTGGAGATGTTAAATTGCCTAAAATTGAGCTAGTAGACATCAAAGAAAAGCAACGTAAAAGAGAAATGACCGGTCATTTTTCGGATACGCTATTGAAACAAATTCAAGAGGAATTAGAGGAGAATAAACAGATAATCTTATTTCAAAACCGTCGTGGATTTTCACCTATTGTAGAATGTTCTACTTGTGGTGTTTCACCACAATGTCCAAATTGTGACGTTAGTTTAACGTTTCATAAATTTAAGCACGAATTAAAATGTCATTATTGTAATTATTTGCGTGCTATGCCAAATAGTTGTGGTGCTTGCGGAAGTAATACCTTGAGTACTAAAGGTTTTGGAACTGAACAAATTGAATTAGAATTAAAAAAAATATTTCCTGATTATTCAATCGGAAGGATGGATTTAGATACTACTAGAGGAAAATATGGTTATCAAAAAATTATTGGTGCTTTTGAAGCGAAAGAAATTGATATTTTGGTAGGAACTCAAATGTTATCTAAAGGCTTAGATTTTGAGAATGTTTCATTGGTAGGAATTTTAAATGCTGATATGATGTTAAACTTTCCTGATTTTAGAGCTCACGAGCGTGCTTTTCAATTAATGGTTCAAGTATCTGGTAGGGCAGGACGATCAAAAAAACAAGGAAAAGTAATGATACAGACATACAATCCATATCATCAAATTTTACAGCAAGTTTCTATCACAGATTATACTACCATGTATAAAGAACAGATGCAAGACCGTTGGCAATATCATTATCCGCCATATTATCGTCTTATAAAAATTACTTTAAAACATAAAGATTATCAGAAAACAGAAACAGGTGTTAATTGGTTGGTAAGAGCCCTGCAAAATGTTTTTGGTGAAAACATTTTAGGACCATCTTCTCCAGCAGTATCAAGAATTAGAAATCAGTATATAAAAAATGTAATGATAAAAATTCCACCAAAACAATCTATAGTGAAAACTAAACATGAGATTTTTAAGGTTAAAAATTCATTTCAATCAATATCTGATTTTAGGCCTATAAGATTTATAATTGATGTTGATGCTTATTAATTTTACAAATCCGATTATACTCCCCAAACTAGTTATATTTCACTATCTAAATTCATTAAATAAATAGTTTGATTTTATTGAAAAAGATGTGTTGTTTAAATAAACAAAAGTCACTATATTTGCAGCCTTAAATTAAACAATAAATAACTATTATGAATCATTACGAAACTGTTTTCATTTTGAATCCCGTTTTATCTGATACTCAGATAAAGGAGACAGTACAAAAGTTTGAGGACTATTTGGTTTCTAGAGGTGCCGAAATGATTTCTAAAGAAGATTGGGGCTTAAAAAAATTAGCGTATCCAATCCAAAAGAAAAAAAGTGGTTTTTACCACTTACTCGATTACAAGGTTGCTGGTGAGGCAATTTCATCGTTTGAATTAGAATTCAGAAGAGATGACAGCGTTATGCGATACTTAACTGTAAGGTTAGATAAGCATGCTGAAGCTTGGGCTGAAAAAAGAAGAGAACGTGTTAAATCTACTAAAAAATAAGATATGGCATCATCAATAGAACAACAGGCAAAAGGAAACAAACAAGGTGAAGTAAGATATCTTACTCCTCTTGACATTGAGACAAAAAAAGAAGCAAAATATTGTCGTTTTAAAAAGAACGGTTTTAAATACATCGATTACAAAGATGCTAACTTCTTAATGTATTTAGTTAACGAACAGGGTAAGATCTTACCAAGACGTTTAACAGGAACATCATTAAAATATCAACGTAAAGTTGCACAAGCTATCAAAAGAGCTCGTCACTTGGCATTAATGCCTTACGTTGGAGATATGTTGAAATAATTAAAGAAGTAGAATTATGGAACTGATTTTAAAACAAGACGTAGAAAATTTAGGATTTAAAGATGATGTTGTAACTGTTAAGAATGGTTACGGTAGAAATTATTTAATTCCTCACGGACATGCAATTTTAGCTACTTCTTCTGCGAAGAAAGTATTAGCTGAGAATGTAAAACAAAGAGCATATAAAGAAGCTAAATTAATTGAAGACGCAAAAGCTATTGCTGAAACAATTAAAGGGTTAGATATTAAAATTGCCTCAAAAGTTGGAACAGGAGACAAATTATTTGGCTCAGTGAACAACATTAACTTAGCAGAATCAATTGCTAAATCTGGAACTACTTTAGATAAAAAGTTTATTAAAGTTGTTGGTGGTTCAGTAAAAAGATTAGGTAAATACCAAGCATCGGTTAGATTGCACAGAGAAGTTGTTGTAGATATCAACTTTGAAGTTGTCGCTGAGAAATAAACAACATAAAATGTTTAAACCGCCCTTTAAGGGCGGTTTTTTTATTTAAGCTAATTATGAAATATAGACAGCTTACAAAAGAACAACTAGAATCATTACATAAAGAATTTGCTCAATTTTTAGCCACACAAAAAATTGATTCAGTTCAATGGGAAAAAATGAAATCTGAGAATTCTTCGTTAGTAGAAGAAGAACTTAACCTTTTTAGTGATATGGTATGGGATGATGTTTTAAATAAGGTTGAATATTTAGAGCATTTCTCTGATAATTCTGTTAATTTTTTTAAATGTGAAAAAGAAGCTATTTACAGAACAGTAGTTACAATTAACAATAACAATATTGATTTATTATCAGAAAAAGGTTTTAAATGGTTGTTAGAAAATCCTCATGATCCATCCATAGATTATTTTAAAGGAAGTAAAATATACAGCAAGCAAAGAAATATTGAAATTTTTGACTTAATCGAAAAGGGTGGTCAAATAGCCAGAGGAGAATTATATGAATTTTTTAATAGACTAACTTCTTAAGTAAATCTTTAGTTCCATTTACTGCTCCATTTTTAATAAGTGTTAAATTTTTATAATTATTTTTTGAAACAGTTGGCTTTGGATCTATAAAATAAATAGGTGTTTCTAACTTTATAAAATTAATTAGACTAGCTGCTGGATACACTTTCATTGAAGTTCCTATAATAACAAGTATATCTGCTTCTTTAACAATTTTAATGGCTTTATCTAACATGGGAACTGGTTCACCAAACCATACAATATGTGGCCTTAATTGATTCCCTTTTGTGTCTACATCTCCAAGATGAAGATCTGTTTCCCAATCTAACACAAAAGTCTCATCTTTAGTGCTTCTAACTTTTCTTAATTCTCCATGTAGATGAATTATCTTTGAACTTTTAGCTCTTTCATGAAGATCATCTACATTTTGAGTAATAATAGTAACATTGTAATAGTTTTCAAGATCTTTTAAGTAATGATGAGCTTTATTTGGTTTAACATCGAAGAGTTGTTTTCTTCTTTGATTGTAAAAATCAAAAACTAGTTTCGGATTCTTTTCAAAAGCTCCTGGCGTAGCAACCTCTTCAATTTCAAATCCCTCCCAAAGACCTCCTGCATCTCTAAATGTTTTGATACCACTCTCGGCACTCATTCCTGCACCCGTTAACACTACAATATTTTTCATTACTGTAAATATAAAATTTTAGTATGTTTGTTGCGTATGAATCAATTAAATACAAATTTAATAACTTATTTAGAGGGGTTTGTTACTGAAAAGAGAAAAAATACTTTTAAAAATATATTACTCAATAGGACTAGACATTTCACAGTTGTTTTAGAGGATATCTTTCAACAACACAATTCAAGTGCGGTAATTAGAAGTTGCGATGTGTTTGGAATTCAGGATATTCATATTATAGAAAATAAGTATCACAGCAAAGTATCTAGACATGTTGCAAAAGGCTCTCAGAAATGGTTGAATTTAAATAATTATAAAGAGGATAAAAATAACACCAAAGATTGTTTAACTCGTTTAAAAAATGAGGGTTATCAAATAATAGCAACTTCACCTCACAACAACACATGTACATTGCATGATCTTGATATTTCAAAAAAATCTGCTTTTATTTTTGGTGTCGAAAAATCTGGAGTATCTGAGGAAGTACTTATTAATTCTGATGAAATTTTAACTATTCCGATGGTTGGTTTTACTGAAAGTTTAAATATTTCAGTAGCAGCAGCTATTATATTAGAAAACCTTACAAATAAATTAAGAAACAGTAACTATCAATGGAGGTTGTCTGAAAAGGAACAAGAAATTATATATGCTAATTGGCTAGAGAAAAGTATTAAGAATGTAGATGAAATTAAAAATAGATTTTTTAAAACTCCATGATTACTTATAAATGGTAATCAAATCAATTGTAGCTAATGTGTCACACCTTATAATCCAAAGCTTTACTTTTTGTTCTTTATGTTTTCCATGAATAGAATATTCTGCACAAGGTTTTTTATGTTGGTTACTTTCACCGAAATCTACATCTCCGTTTCTAAGGATATTTTGAATAGCCATAGAATCAACGGACATTTGTTTCATTAGTGTTTCAGCATTTTTAGAGTAAATTATTTTTTTTGTTCTTATTGTCTTTAATGTTCTAGCATCCATACCGTAGTCAAAAGAAACATCTTTACCTTTCCAAATAAAATAAACAACAAGGCTACCAAAGAAAACACCTATGATATAATAAATAAAACGCTTGAATAAATTCATGTTGTAAAATTAGGAGTAATTTTTAAATATTAAGATGAATTTTCTAAAGAATAGTTTTAAAATAGTAATAAAGAAAAATGTTAGGAAGTATTACAAGAGTAACAAATTAATATCTCTAAAAGGAAGATCAAACCAAGTTGCTACAGTTTTATTGATTAAAACTCCACGATAAAAATACATCCCATTTCGTAAACTTTTATCAAATCTAGCTGCATTTTCAAAGCCGCCTGATTCAGCAATATCAAGTAAGTAAGGTGTAAATAAGTTACTTATGGCAAAAGATGCTGTTCTGGAGTATCTAGAAGGAATGTTTGGAACACAGTAATGAATAACACCGTGTTTTTTAAATGTTGGTTTAGAGTGAGAAGTGATTTTTGATGTTTCAAAACAACCTCCACGATCAATACTTACGTCAACAATTACTGCACCATCTTTCATTGTCCTAACGATATCCTCTGAAACAATAACAGGAGATCTGTCTTTGCCACGAATAGAACCAATAGCAATATCACATCTTCGTAAAGATTTTGCGACTGTTTTTGGTTGAATAGTTGATGTGTAAATTGGTGTATGTAAACTTTGTTGAAGTTTTCTTAGTCTAGTAATTGAATTGTCAAAAACCTTTACTCTTGCTCCTAAACCAAGCGCTGATCTTGCAGCAAATTCTCCTACACTTCCTGCTCCTAAAATAACTACATCGGTTGGAGGTACGCCCCCAATATTACCTAACAGAAGACCATTACCTTTATTAATATTACTCATTAATTCAGAGGCTATTAATATAGAAGCGGTTCCGGCTATTTCACTTAACGATTTTAAAACTGGATATACACCATGTTCATCTTTAATATCGTCAAAAGCTACAGCAGTTATTCTTTTTTCAATTAAAGCTTCAAAATATTTTTTGGATTGAGTTTTTAATTGTAAAGAAGAAATTAAAACACTTTGAGGAATCATGAGTGCTATTTCGTCTAAAGTAGGTGGAGCTACTTTTAAAATTATATTACAATTAAAAACTTCTTTTGTATTGTATGATATTTTTGCACCTGCTTCAGAATATTCACTATCACTATAATTAGATCCATCTCCAGCACTAGATTGAATAACAATCCTATGACCTTGAGATGTTAGAGCTGATACAGCATCTGGGGTGAGACATATTCTTTTTTCTTCAAAAAGAGTTTCTTTTGGTAAGCCAATAAATAATTGTCCTTTTTGCTTTTTAATCTCTAACATTTCTGTTTGAGGAATTAATTCCTCTTTGCTGAATGGAGAAAATGCACTCATGTGAATTAGTTTATTTGAATGTTGCGTTGTCCATCTTCTAAAACAGTTAGATAGACATTAACATTTTCTAAAGGTAATAAATTCTCAACAACTGAGGGCCATTCTATCAAACACCAGTGGTTTGAGTCAAAATAATCTTCTACACCAATGTTGTATGCCTCCTCCTCATTATCAATTCTATAAAAATCAAAATGAAAAATAGTTTCATCATTGGATGTTATGTATTCATTAACAATTGAAAATGTAGGGGAGCTTATTAAATCTTCAGTTCCTAGAGTTTTACAAATTTCCTTAATTAATGTAGTTTTACCAACACCCATATCTCCATGAAATAAGATTATTTTGCTAGTAGAATTTTTTATAATTTCTTTAGCAATTATAGGTGCCTCTGATAATAAGAAATTTTTATTCATATAAAGAATTATTTAGGATGGTAGACTGCAAAGGGTATGATCATTTCTTCTAAAGATACACCTCCGTGTTGATAGGTATTCTTGTAATAATTCACAAAATGATTGTAATTGTTTGGGTAGGCAAAGAATAAATTTTCTTTCGCAAAAATAAACGGACTATTAAAACTGATGCTAGGTAAGGAAATGTCTTTAGGATTCTTAACAGCAAATACATCCTTGTCATTGTAGGACAAACTTTTCCCTGTTTTATATCTCAAATTTGAACTAATATTTTTATTTCCAATAACCTTAGTAGGATGTTTACAATTAATGGTCCCATGATCTGTAGTAATAATTAATTTTTGACCAAGTTCTTGAGCTTTTTGTATTATTTCAAATAATGGTGAGTTTTTAAACCAACTAGCTGTAAGAGATCTATATGCTTTATCGTCTCCTGCTAACTCTTTAATGACCTCCATCTCAGTTTTAGAATGTGATAAAATATCTACAAAATTATACACTAATACGGTAAGATCATTTTGTTTTGTTCCGTTGTAGTTTGTTGCTAAATCTTTACCATCTTTCAATGAAACAATTTTGTAATATTCATGATGTATGTTTAAGTTTAACCTTTTTAACTGAGCAATCAGAAAATCATTTTCAAACATATTTTTCCCTCCTTCATCAGTGTCATTTTTCCATAGTGTTGGATGCATTCTTTCCATCTCAAGGGGCATTAAACCAGAAAATATTGAATTTCTAGCATATTGAGTGGCTGTAGGTAGTATACTACAATATGAATGTTCTTCTTCTTTCTTGAAATAATTATTAATAAATGGTTCTAATATTCTAAATTGATCATATCTTAAGTTATCAATCACTACCCAAAGCACTCCATTTTCATGAGACAAATTAGGAACAACATAATTTTTAAAAAGGGTATTAGAGAAGGTTGGTTTATCGTCTGTTGAATTTATGTAATCTTGATAGTTTTTTTTAATGAATTTATAAAACAAGTTATTAGCTTCAGACTTTTGACTTTCAAGTATTTCAAGCATACCATTATCATTTATATCATCTAACTCCAATTCCCAATGGATTAATTTTTTATAAATATCACACCATTCTTCATAAGAATTTACAGACATTAAGTCCATAGATATTTTACGAAATTCTTGTTGATAGTTAGAAGTGGTTTTTTCAGATATTAGTCTTGAATTATCTAAATTTTTCTTTAAACTCAATAAAATTTGGTTGGGATTTACAGGTTTTATTAAGTAATCTGAAATTTTGGATCCTATGGCTTCCTCCATAATATACTCTTCCTCACTTTTTGTAATCATTACTACAGGAATGGAAGATTTGATTTGTTTGATAGCATTTAAAGTTTCCAACCCATTTATTCCAGGCATATTTTCATCTAAAAATATGATATCAAAATTTGATTCTTCAACTAAATCAATAGCATCTGTTCCATTTGTACAAGTAGATACTTGATACCCTTTTTGCTCAAGAAAAATAATGTGAGGCTTTAATAAGTCAATTTCATCATCAACCCATAAAATTTGAATACTATTCATAAATTAATTTCATTTCTTTATAAAACGTTAAAAGTATTTATTTGTTATGGTATCAATGCCTAGAAAATGATAAAATATTCCTAATAATCATATAAACTACTTTGTAAAGAGTAAATTTAATCTTTAGTTTGTATTTTAATAGCTAAAAACACAACTTGAAAAATTATCCCACCAATAAGCTAAAAATTTTAAACGATCCAATATATGGATTTATAAGAATTCCTAATAGTTTAATTTTTGATATTATTGAACATCCGAGTTTTCAACGTTTGAGAAGAGTTTCTCAGATGGGATTTTCAAATTTAGTATATCCAGGAGCTAATCATACCCGTTTTCATCATGCTTTAGGTTGTTTGCATTTAATGCAAAAGACAGTTAATGTTTTGAGAGTTAAAGGAATTAGTATATCTGAACAAGAAGAAAATGCACTTTATATAGCTATCCTCCTTCATGATATAGGTCATGGCGCATTTTCTCATGCTTTAGAGCATAGTATTGTTACTGGAATTAGCCACGAAGAGATTTCATTAAAATACATGCATCAACTTAACAAACAGTTTGATGGTCAATTAGATCTGGCTATATCTGTTTTTAATGGGGAGTATCATCGAAAATTTCTTCATCAATTAATTACAAGTCAATTAGATATAGATAGACTAGATTACCTAAAAAGAGATAGCTTTTATACGGGTGTTGCTGAGGGTAACATAAGTTCCGATAGGCTAATAGCAATGATAAATGTGGTAGATAATGAATTAGTTATTGAAAAGAAAGGGATTTATTCAGTTGAAAAATTTTTGATAGCAAGAAGATTAATGTATTGGCAAGTTTACTTACATAAAACAAGTTTAGTAGCCGAATATATGTTGGTTAATATTTTAACTAGAGCAAAAGAGTTAGCTAATCAGGGAGTTGAGTTGTTTGGTAGTTCATCTTTAAAATTTTTCTTATACCAAAAAACTGATAAAAATAATTTTGATAATAAGGTATTAAATTTATTTTCAGAATTGGATGATTATGATGTACTCTCTGCTATAAAAGAATGGACAAATCATTCTGATAAAATCTTGTCTAAATTATCATTAATGATCGTAAATAGAAATCTTCTTAAAATTGAAATGTTTGATGAAGAAGTTTCTAACGACCAAATATCTAATACCACCAGTAAATTTCTTAAAATATCTAAAATCTCTGAAGAGGAGGCTAAATATTTTGTTTTTAGCGGTAAAATTTCAAATCAGGCATACAATAAAAATCAACCAATTAAAATTGCAAGCAAAAATGGCACCATTGAAGATATAGTAAATGCATCAGACCAACTTAATCTTCAAGCACTATCTAAACCAGTAAATAAGTATTTTTTATGTTATCCAAAGAATACGAATTAGCCTAATCATCCATTTTTTTATACTTTTGCAAAAGATGAAATTTACAGCCAAACAAATTGCTAAAATATTAGATGGTGAAATTGAGGGTAATCCAGAAGCAGAAGTTTCTAAATTATCAAAAATTGAAGAGGGCGAAAAAGGATCTCTGTCATTTTTATCTAACCCCAAATACAACTCATATCTTTACACAACTAAAGCCTCTATTGTTATAGTAAATCATACGTTTAAATTAGACAAGGAGGTATATACAACTCTCATTAGGGTCAAAGATGCTTATACTTCCTTTTCCAAATTATTAGAATTTTATAATCAAGTAAAGAATAATAAGGAAGGTAAAGAAGATCCGCATTATATATCAAAAACTGCAAAAATTGGAATTAATGGATACATTGGTGCTTTCAGTTACATAGGCGAAAATGCTATTATAGGTAATAATGTAAAAATATATCCAAATTCCTATATTGGAGATAATGTTATTATTGGAGATAATTGTTTAATTTTTTCTGGTGTGAAAATCTATTCTGAAACAGAAATTGGTAATGATTGTACTTTTCACTCAGGATGTGTTATTGGTTCTGATGGTTTTGGATTTTCTCCTAATGAGAAGGGAGAGTTTACTAAAATTCCTCAAATTGGAAATGTAGTTATTGAAAATAATGTTGACATTGGGTCAAGTTCAACAATAGATAGAGCTACTTTAGGATCTACTATTCTTAGAAGTGGAGTTAAGTTAGACAATCAAGTCCAAATAGCTCATAATGTTGAGATTGGAAAAAATACTGCCATTGCAGCTCAATCTGGAATAGCTGGATCTACAAAAGTAGGAGAGGGCTGTATGATAGGAGGTCAAGTAGGAATATCTGGACATTTGAACTTAGGAAATTATTTAAAAATACAGGCTCAATCAGGAATTTCCAAAAATTTAAAAGACTATGAAGTAGTTCAGGGATCTCCTGCATTTGGATATTCTGATTATAATAAATCCTATGTTTATTTTAAGAATTTACCCAAGTTGGCAAATAAAATAACTGAAATAGAAAAAAAAATTAATACTCAAAATTTAAATGATGAGTAAAAAACAAAAAACAATACAAAAAGAGGTAAGCCTAACAGGTGTTGGATTACATACAGGAAATAATGTAAAAATGACATTTAAACCAGCTCCTGAAAACCACGGTTTTGCTTTTAAAAGGGTAGACTTAGAAGGTTGCCCAACAATAGAAGCTAGAGCTGAATTTGTTGTAAATACTCAAAGAGGAACCAATCTTGAAAAGAATGGAGTACTTATTCAAACTTCAGAACATGTATTGGCAGCAGCCGTTGGTTTAGATATTGATAACCTAATCATAGAAATTAATGCATCTGAACCTCCTATTATGGATGGTTCTTCTAAATTTTTTGTAAAAGCACTTGAAAAAGCAGGAATAACAGAACTAGACGCAGAAATTGAAGAATATATCGTAAAAGAAATAATTTCATACAAAGATGAATTTACTGGAAGTGAAATTATATTAATGCCTTCTGATGAGTATCAAATTACAACTATGGTTGATTTTGGAACAAAAATTCTTGGCACTCAAAATGCAACATTAGACAATATTCTTGATTTTAAAAATGAAATTGCAGATGCAAGAACTTTCAGTTTTCTTCATGAAATTGAAATGTTGTTAGAAAATGATTTAATTAAAGGAGGTGACTTAAATAATGCTATTGTTTATGTAGACAAAGAATTATCTGAACCTACCATGAATAAATTAAAAAAAGCATTCAAAAAAGATAATATTAAAGTTAAATCTAATGGAATTCTTGATAATTTAAATTTACATTGGGCAAACGAAGCTGCTAGACATAAGCTACTAGATGTAATTGGAGATTTAGCATTAACTGGAACTCGAATTAGAGGAAAAGTAATTGCAAATAAACCAGGTCACCAAGTAAATACTCAATTTGCTAAAAAACTGGCTAAAATTATAAAGCAAGAGAAAAGAAGTAAGATTCCCCAAATAGATTTAAATCAAACTCCATTGATGGATATTCATCAGATCATGGAAATTTTACCTCATAGACCTCCATTTTTATTAGTTGATAGAATTCTAGAATTATCTGATAAACATGTTGTGGGAATGAAAAATGTAACCATGAACGAGGATTTTTTTGTTGGTCATTTTCCTGGATCACCTGTTATGCCTGGAGTTTTACAAGTTGAAGCTATGGCTCAATGTGGTGGTATTTTAGTATTAAGTACTGTTCCTGATCCTGAAAATTACTTAACATATTTCATGAAAATGGATAAGGTTAAATTTAAACAGAAAGTTTTACCAGGGGATACATTGATTTTTAAAAACGAATTAATAACCCCGATAAGAAGAGGTATTTGCCATATGCAAGCCTATGCTTATGCTAATGGGAAATTAGTAGCTGAAGCAGAGTTAATGGCGCAAATTTCAAAGATAAAATAATTATGAATCAACCACTAGCATATGTTCATCCTCAGGCCAAAGTTGCACGAAACGTTGTAATAGAGCCCTTTACAACAATACATGCAAATGTAGTTATTGGTTCAGGTACTTGGATTGGTTCTAACGTAACTATAATGGAAGGTGCAAGAATCGGTAAAAACTGTAGAATATTTCCAGGATCTGTTATCTCAGCTATTCCACAAGATTTAAAATACGATGATGAAGAAACAACGGTATTAATAGGTGATAATGTAACTATTAGAGAGTGTGTTACCATTAATAGAGGAACTTCAGACAGAATGAAAACAGTCATTGGAAATAATTGTTTAATTATGGCCTATTGTCATATAGCCCATGATTGTTTTGTTGGTGATGGTTGTATATTTTCTAATAACTCAACACTAGCTGGCCACGTAACTATCGGGCACAATGTAGTATTGGCGGGAATGGTTGCTGTTCATCAGTTTGCATCTGTAGGAAATCACGCTTTTGTAACAGGTGGATCACTTGTTAGAAAAGATGTACCACCTTATGTTAAATCTGCAAGAGAACCTCTATCGTATGTAGGAATTAACTCAATAGGATTAAGAAGAAGAGGTTTTTCATCAGAAAAAATTAGAGAAATTCAAGACATATACAGAATATTATTTCAAAAAAATTATAATAACTCTCAAGCTATTCAAATTATTGAAGCAGAGATGGAGGCTACTCCAGAACGAGATGAAATAATTCAATTTATAAAAGACTCTCACAGAGGAATTATGAAAGGTTATTACAAAGCAAACTAATAAATATAAAAATTAATTAATGGCTACTACATCAGATATTAGAAACGGATTATGTATTAAGTATAATAATGACATCTATAAAATTATAGAATTTTTACATGTAAAACCTGGTAAAGGACCTGCTTTTGTGAGAACAAAGTTAAAGAGTGTAACCAACGGTAAAGTTATTGATAATACATTTCCTGCAGGTAGAAAAATTGAAGATGTAAGAGTAGAAACTCATAAATTTCAATATTTGTATAATGAAGGTGATACGTATCATTTTATGAACAATAATGATTATAGCCAAATAGAATTACAAAAAAACACATTAGATGCTCCAGATTTAATGAAAGAGGGTGAAATTGTAACAATTATCATTAATTCAGAAGATGATATGCCATTATCAGTTGATATGCCTGCAAGTGTTATCTTAGAAGTGACACATACAGAGCCAGGAGTTAAGGGGAATACAGCTACTAATGCTACAAAACCTGCTAAAGTAGAATCCGGTGCTACTGTTAACGTACCGTTATTTATCAATGAAGGTGATAAAATTAAAGTAGAAACTACCAAAGGAACATATCAAGAACGAATTAAAGAATAGTTTTTCTTACTATGAAATTCAAATCTGTACAAACATTACAAGAAATAGCAACCCTTATTGATGCTAAATTTATTGGTAATTCAGACTTTGAAATAACTGGAATCAATGAAATACATGTAGTAGAATCTGGCGATATAGTTTTTGTAGATCATCCAAAGTATTATGACAAAGCTTTAAATTCTAAGGCTACTACTATCTTAATAAATAAAGAAGTTCCCTGCCCTAAGGGGAAGTCATTATTGATTTCGAAAAATCCTTTTGATGATTTTAATAAAATATCAAAACATTTTAGTCCATTTATTAACTCAAGTAAAAGTATATCAGACTCAGCTAAAATTGATATAGGGACAATAATTCAACCGAATGTATTTATTGGAAATAATGTTTCTATAGGAAAAAACTGTCTAATACACCCCAATGTTTCCATTTATGATAATTCTATCATAGGAGATAATGTTGTGATCCACTCAAATACAGTACTAGGAGCTGATGCATTTTATTACAAAAAAAAAGCAGAGGGGTTTGATCAATTAATTTCTGTAGGTAGAGTAGTTCTAAAAGACAATGTTCATATAGGTGCCTCATGTACCATAGATAAGGGTGTTACTGGGGATACTACTGTGGGTATAGGAACAAAAATAGATAATCAAGTGCACATAGGGCATGACTCAATTATAGGAAAAAATTGCTTGATAGCATCACAAACAGGTATAGCAGGTTGTGTTATTATAGAAGATGATGTAACCTTATGGGGTCAAGTAGGAACAAATAGTGGAATTAGCATAGGAAAAGGTGCTGTTATTCTTGGGCAAACAGGTGTTACTAAATCTGTTCCAGGAGGAAAAACTTATTTCGGAACACCCATAACAGAATCCAGAGCCAAATTAAAAGAGATAGCGTATTTAAAGAGATTAATGAAGGAAGAAAAGAAAGGTTAATTTTCCTTTTTTAACATCTAACAATAAAGTATTTTTGTACAAATTTTTAAGAAAAAAAATATAATGAGTGTTTTAGTAAACAAAGATTCAAAAATTATAGTTCAAGGTTTTACTGGTAGTGAAGGTACTTTTCATGCAGGACAAATGATTGACTACGGAACCAACGTAGTTGGAGGAGTAACTCCCGGAAAAGGGGGGCAAGAACACCTCGGTAAGCCTGTTTTTAATACGGTTAAAGAATCAGTTAAAAATGTTCAAGCTAATACCTCCATTATTTTTGTGCCTCCTGCTTTTGCTGCAGATGCAATTATGGAATCTGCTGAGGCAGGTATAAAAGTAATTATTTGCATTACAGAAGGTATTCCTACTGCCGATATGGTAAAAGTTAAGGCGTATTTACAAGATAAAGATTGTACTTTAGTGGGACCTAATTGTCCAGGTGTAATCACTCCAGAGGAAGCTAAAGTTGGTATCATGCCTGGATTTATCTTCAAAAAAGGTAAGGTGGGTATTGTTTCAAAATCAGGAACTTTAACTTACGAAGCTGCAGATCAAGTCGTAAAACAAGGATATGGAATTACTACTGCAATCGGAATAGGAGGAGACCCGATCATAGGGACAACCACCAAACAAGCTGTTGAATTATTAATGAACGATGATGACACTGAGGCAATAGTTATGATCGGAGAAATAGGAGGGCAATTGGAAGCAGAAGCTGCTCAATGGATTAAACAAGACGGAAACAGAAAGCCCGTAGTAGGATTTATAGCTGGTCAAACTGCACCAGCTGGAAGAACAATGGGGCATGCAGGAGCAATTGTTGGTGGTGATGATGATACAGCACAAGCTAAAATGAAAATTTTAGCAGAAAACGGTATTCATGTTGTTGAATCTCCAGCTAAAATTGGAGAAATGATAGCAAGTGTTCTTCAATAAAATGATTCAAAACAAAATATATAAAATCTCCCGTTTTTAACACGGGATTTTTTGTGGAAAAAATAAATTATATTTGATTAATAACTTTTATTGATATATGAAATTACTAGAAAATAAGACAGCAATCATAACTGGTGCTACTCGTGGAATTGGACGTGGAATTGCAGTTGAATTCGCAAATCAAGGTGCTAATGTAGCTTTCACCTATAGTTCTTCTGTTGATGCAGCAAAAGCTTTAGAAGATGAGTTAAATGCCTTAGGAATAAAAGCTAAAGGATATCAATCTAATGCAGCCGAATTTGATACAGCTCAAGAATTAGCTAAAGAAATACTTAAAGAATTTGATAGTATAGACATTTTAGTTAACAATGCAGGTATTACAAAAGATAACTTACTTATGAGAATATCAGAAGATGATTTTGATAAAGTAATTGATGTTAACTTAAAATCTGTTTTTAATATGACTAAAGCAGTAATTAGACCAATGATGAAACAACGTTCAGGATCTATTATAAATATGAGTTCGGTAGTTGGACTAAAGGGAAATGCTGGTCAATCTAATTATGCTGCATCTAAATCTGGTATTTTAGGTTTTTCAAAATCTGTTGCCCTTGAATTAGGCTCAAGAAATATTAGAAGTAATGTTATTGCTCCTGGATTTATAGAAACTGAAATGACTGGAAAATTAGATGAAGCTACAGTTCAAACATGGAGAGATGCTATTCCATTAAAAAGAGGAGGTACTCCTAAAGATATTGCAAATGCCTGTGTGTTTTTAGCATCTGACTTGAGTAGTTATATTACTGGTCAAACCTTATCTGTAGATGGTGGGATGTTAACTTAAGATTTAGATTATATAAATATAAAAAAAACCTAGATTTTTAATTAAAGTCTAGGTTTTTTTGTGTCATCTTTTTTATCTTTAAAATATATTTTTGGAAAACTATACAAACATATTTATTCTTATAGCTCTACTATTTAGTATCCTAATCGGTTATTATCAATATTATTTTAAAGTCATTACTAGATCTAATTATTCTATTTTTCTATTTAGTATTAGATCATTAGTTTTTTTTCTATTATTCTTATTGTTAATTAATCCAAGTATTCCGAGAAAAGATCTAATCATAGAAAAACCCACCTTGTCAGTTTTGATAGATAACTCTCTATCTATAAGGTATTTAAGTAAAGATAGTCTAGTTAATACAATGCTTTCTAGTTTAAAGTCAAGCGAGATTTTAAAGAAAAATTTTGACGTAAATTATTACTCATTTGGTGAACAATTTAATGTAATAGACAGTTTAAATTTTGATGAAAAACAAACAGACATTTATACCCCTTTAAGAAGTATTTCAAAAAACTCAAATGATACAAATAATGGAATCATATTGTTATCTGATGGAAATCAAACCATAGGTAAAGATTATGAGTTTATAAAGATGAATATTCCTATATATTCTATAATAGTTGGTGATACTTTAACCTACAATGATGTTAGAATAGATAAAATAAATACAAATAGATATAGTTTTGTAAATAATAAATTCCCTGTAGAATCGCTATTGCAGTATAATGGAGAAGAATCTGTAAAATTAAAATATACTATTGAGAATACTGGAAAGATAATATACAGTAAAACTATCAATCTAAATAAAGAGGATAATTCTCGCTTATTAAATATAGAGATCACATCAAAAAAAGAGGGCTTAAATTATTATAAAGCAACTATTGAAAACTTAGACAACGAAAAAAACACATCAAATAATACAAAAGAATTTTCTATAGAGGTCATAAACAAACAGTCTAAGGTTCTTATTGTTAGTCCTTTTAATCATCCAGATTTAGGAGCTTTAAAAAAAGCTATAGAAAGTGATAAGCAACGAAAAGTAGTTATACACACAAAAAACATTGACAATATTAATCTGTCTAGCTACAAATCGATAATTATTTATCAACCCAACTTTAGCTTCAAAAAAATAATAAATGAAATTAATAAGTCTAAAAAACCTTACCTGTTAATTACTGGTTCTAATACTAATTGGTCATTTATTAACTCAAATTTTACAGGTTTAAATAAAAATGATATCAATACAGTAGAAAAATATAGACCAAGCTTAAATAAAAACTTTTTGATCTTTAATCAAAATAATATTGGGTTTGAAAATTTTCCACCGCTTTTAGATAAGTTTGGTGAAACTACAGTTTCAATTCCTCACCAAATACTATTATACCAAAATATCAAAGGATTCAACTCTAAAGAACCCCTATTAGCTATCTCCAATAACAATAATCAAAAAAAAGTTTTTTTATTTGGTGAAGGTATCTGGAAATGGCGATCTACCAGTTATCTGATGAGTAATTCATTTCAAAATTTTGATAATTTTATCTCTAACATAGTTCTATATATATCATCAAATACTATAAAAAACATGTTGGATGTAGAAGTAAAATCGTCCTATAATGCAAACTCGAGTATTAATATTAATGCATTTTTTGTAGATGAAAATTATAAATTTGATGATCGAGCTATCATCTATTTCACATTAAAAAACATTAATTCAAAGAAAACTACAACTTCTCCTTTTTTATTATCAAAAAAATCATATAAATTAAATTTAAACCCATTAGAATCTGGAGAATACGAATACTCCATAGATGTTAAAAATCAAAATTTTTCACAAAAGGGATCTTTTAAAGTAAATAAATTTGATATTGAAAAACAGTTCAATAAAGTTAATTATTTAAAATTAAAAGAATTAACTAATAAAACAAAGGGGTTTATTTATTTTGAAAATAACTACAACGAATTAATACCTGATTTGTTAAATGATCAAAGATTTTCTTTCGTTAAAAAAATAAAAATTAATTATGACCAGTTAATAAATTGGAAATGGGGTTTGATCATTATTATCGTCTTGTTATCATCAGAATGGTTTATTAGAAAATACTATGGACAAATTTAATTTTGTAAATTGTATGAATAAATAATATCTATAAAATTTATAGCTTCATTAGATAACTTTTAGTTGTAAATTTGTATAAAATTTTAAAATTAAAAAAAATGGCAAATAATCAAATTGAATTTAAATTTCCGAAAGGAGCATTAATAACTTTAGCTATAATATTTACAGCTATTATATTAGTCTCAAAATCTGCAATTACTATTGGTTCTGGAGAACGTGGTGTTTTGTATAAATGGATAGGAGGAGTTGTTACAGATGAGCCACCATTAGATGAAGGTTTTAATTTTGTAATGCCTTGGAATAAGGTTTTTAAATATAATGTAAGGCAACAAGAATTATTTGAAGAAAAAATGTCTGTATTATCTTCTAATGGATTAGAAATTAAACTTGACGCATCTGTATTATATCAAGCTACAACATCTACAGTGGCTTTATTACATCAGACTAGAGGTGAAGCTTATGAAGACGATGTAATTATCCCAGCAATAAGATCTGCAACTAGGAGTGTGGTAGGTAGATATACCCCTGAACAACTTTACTCCACTAAAAGAGATGCAATTCAAACAGAAATATTTGAAGAAACAAAAAAAATTCTAGCACCTCAATTTATTCAATTAAACTCAGTTCTTGTAAGAGATGTAACTCTTCCTCCTACCATAAAAACTGCAATTGAACGTAAATTAAAACAAGAACAAGAGTCCTTGGAGTATGAGTTTAGATTAGTGACAGCTAGAAAAGAGGCCGAGAAACAAATTATTGAAGCTCAGGGTAAAGCAGATGCTAATAAGATATTAAGTGCTTCCCTAAACGATAGAATATTACAAGATAAAGGGATTGAAGCTACTATTAAATTATCTCAATCTTCTAATAGTAAAGTAGTTATTATTGGCTCAGGAAAAAGTGGTATGCCTATAATTTTAGGAAATCAATAATTAAAACTTAATCAAAAAAATAAACCAGCTAAATGCTGGTTTTTTTTCAATTAAATTGTAACTAAATTAAAATTAGTACGTCTTATAGATGCTCTGAATATTAAATAAGAGTAGTTTTTAGTTAGTTTAAAAGTCAAGGTTTGTAAAGACTTTGACTTTTTTTAATTTTTCTTTTTTTGGGGTAATCTACTTCTTTCAATTTTACCCATTTTTAAAGCTTTGTAAATTTCATAGCAATCTAAAACAGCTTCAATTAGCTGTAAATCACTAGCATTTTTTAGGAAATAATCAGAATAATTACAATCAGATATTAATTTCATCAAATCATTCCTATCCATTTCCAAATATTCCATCATTACCTCTCTATCAAATTTACCAGCCATTATCTTACGTAAATTATCTTCCTTTTTTATTTTTTGAAGTTTCCTAAGTTGTTTAGGCTTCTTACCAAATAATTTATATAAAAAATCTACAGGTTTAAAAAGTGCCGCTATAGGTGTTGAAAAGTCACTTGTTTTTGGTCTAGCTAGCTCATACGTCTGTCTTATACCGTTAATTTTTATCCTAGTAAATTTGTCTTTAGGGACAAGTTTTACATCCACCTCTAAAACACCTATCAGTTTGCTAGATTTAATAATGATCTCTTTTACCTCCTCTGATTTTTCATATAGAGCTATTAATAATTCATTACCCTTTAACAAATCATTCGTTACCTTGATTTTTATGGATGAATATCCAAGATATGAAACCATGACTGTATCGTTTGCTTTGGCAGTTAATTCAAAAAAACCTTCATCATTAGTAATAGTTCCGGTAACAGAGTTTAAATTTAATATGTGTGAAGCACTTAAAGGTTTTTTATTTTCAGAATCAATTATTTGACCTTTAAGTATTTTTATCTGCAAAGTATCATTTTGTGAAATTGCTGATAAAAAAGAGAAAAATAGAAATAAAAAAAAAGTGTATTTTTTTAACATCTAACAAAAGTATGAATTAAATGATAAAATAGTAGGTTAATATTTTGTGAAATAAATACAATAGTGCGCACGAGAAGATTCGAACTTCCACATCCTAATCGGATACCAGCCCCTCAAGCTGGCGCGTCTACCAATTCCGCCACGTGCGCTATTACAGTTGTAGCACTGTTTTTGTGACCGGGCTGGGGCTCGAACCCAGGACCCTCTCCTTAAAAGGGAGATGCTCTACCAACTGAGCTACCAGGTCTAATTTTTCAAGAGTGCAAATATAAACGCATTCAAATAGAAAAGAGCTTTTTTTACTTTATTTTTTATCGATATTTGTAAAGAAATATTTATTGTATGAAAATTATTCTTTTAGGGTATATGGGAAGTGGTAAAACCACCATAGGTATTCAATTGGCAAAGAAGTTATATCTTAATTTTACCGACTTAGATGAGTTCATAGAAGAAAAAGAACAAAAAACAATTAAAGAAATTTTCAAACAAAAAGGAGAAATTTATTTTAGGAAAATTGAACATAAATATTTGAAGCAATTTATAAACGAAAATAAATCATATGTTTTATCATTAGGAGGAGGTACACCTTGTTATGCAGGAAATATAGATTTAATTTTAAATGATGAAGATAGTTTCTCTTTTTACCTTCGCGGTAGTATTCCAACACTCTTTAAAAGATTATCTGAGAATAAGTTTAAAAGGCCATTAATTAATGATTTATCTGACAATCAGCTTACAGAATATATAGCTAAACACTTGTTTGAGAGAAGTCTTTTCTATGATAAAGCTACATATAAAATAGCTATAGATGACAAAGAGGTACAAGAGATTGTTACAGAGATAAGAATATTATTACATTAGAAATGCTTTAGAACTTTTTTCATTGAATGATACCTCTACGTGTTCTTTAGTTGATGTAGATAGAGAGATTCCTTTAAAATCTGCTTTTACAGGATATTTCTTGTGATTTCTATTTACTAAAACCGCAGTTTTAAATCTTTTTAAAGGAACCTCTAAAAAGAATTTAACTCCATACATTAATGTGGTTCCAGAATTTAAAACATCATCTACTAAAACTATTGATTTATTCTCATAAAGATCTTTAGTTATATTGGTAGTTACTTCACTTAACGGATTCTTTTTGTCTATGTACACCTCACATAATAATATTTTTAATGAAGAAATTTTTTGAAGACACTTTACTAATTCTTTTGCGAAAAAAAATCCATTACCCTGAATTCCTGCAATTATAATTTCATTTTCAAAACTATTAGCTTCATAAATCTGATAGGCTATTCTTTTAATTTTTTGACCTATCTGATTATGATTTAAAATGGTGGTTGTTGTATTCATATTTATTTATTCTTGAGATTCATGATAGTCATCTATATCTCTTCTATCTTTTTTTGTTGGTCTGCCAGTTCCTTTTGTTCTATAATAATCTTTCGAATATTTTAATAGATCTAATTTTTCAATTTCATTTTTTGGAGTAATATCTTTACAAAATTGATGAACTAATTTAGCACCGATTCTGCTCTCAGGAATAGCAAATACTTCAATTTTTAAATTCATTTGATTTTTTCTAATTGAAATAATTTCTCCACCATAAATTTCTTTTGATGGTTTACAACTAGAATCATGAATTTTAACGTGACCTTTTTTACAAGACTGTGAGGCTATGTTTCGGGTCTTGTATATTCGAACACACCATAAATATTTGTCAATTCTCATAAAAAAGTTAAAAAACGCTTAATCACTTTTCACAAAGGTATAAAAATGGTAAATTGCACCACTAAAATAGTATAAATGTTTGATAGAAAGTTTTTAATTTTATGTTTGTCATTATTATTTATTGGTTATGCCTGTGACGATGACACCTTTAGAGCACCTGTTGATGATTTTGATTATGCTGGACAAGCGATCATTGATAATGATTCACTAGTTGATTTTTTAGGAAAACATTATTACAATGATGCAATAGATTCGGTTAGGCCATTAGTAACAGGAGCAACAGCACTTATAAACGACTCTAGGCTGATAACGCAAGATGTTACGGAGTTAGATGTAGATTACAAACTATACATTTTTGTTAAAGAGGAGGGAAGTCCAAATCCTGAAAAAGGTCACCCTACTGAAGTTGATTCAATATTAGTGAAATACAAAGGAAAATATTTAGAATCAACAACCGAATTAATAGATTTTGATGAAAGAACAATTGAACCAATATGGTTAACTTTAAATTCTGTAATTAGAGGGTGGTCTCATGGTTTTACAAATTTTAAAGGCGGAGAGAATGTTACCAACAATGGCCCTATAACATATATAAACGGAGGAAAAGGAATATTATTTATTCCATCAGGATTAGCTTATGGTAAATTTGCTACTTCAAGTATTCCACCGAGTTCAAGTTTACTTTTTTACATAGAATTATATGATTTAGTTGAAAATACAGATCATGATTTTGATTCTGTCCCATCTATACTGGAAGATCCTGATGGTGACGGTGATCCTAGAAATGACGATACCGATGGTGATGGTTTTCCGAATTTTTCTGATCCAGACGACGACAATGACGGTGTTTTAACAAAAGATGAAGGTGGTGCAGACGGAGATCCAACCAATGATTTTAATGATCCAAATAATCCTTCATTACCTGATTATCTAAATCCAGACGTAAAGTAATTTAAAAATAAAAAAGCTCTTGAAAATCAAGAGCTTTTTTTTATTAATCTTTTTTGACTTTACTGAATCTATAAGAAATTCCAAAAATAATCTGACTTACTCTTCTATCAAAATTAAAGTTACTATCAAATATAGTATCATCAACAAAAACAATTTCAGTTTTAGACAAACCTCTTTCCCATCTAATGTCTAAACCCAAACGACCTAATTCTATTCCAGCACCTAACTGAATACCTAATGAAAAACTTTCAGTAGATACCTCTCTTAAATCGTTTAACTCAAAATCTGATGACATAATATATTGAAAAGATGGCCCAGCAAAAACATTACCTATTCCTAAGAATTTCTTTCCAACTAATACAGGTACATCAATTTTTCTAAATTTAAAATCTGTATTTTCAGAAGCAGAAAATGGACCCTTATAGTTTACACTATTATTTAATTCAGTATATATAATTTCTGGTCTTATATAAAATCCTATTACAGGTAATTTTGCTCTAATCCATAATCCTGTATGAAAACCTGTTTTTGTCTTTGCTCCATTCAATACATCATCTGAAGCATCCTCAAAAGAGTCAGAATTATAATTAATACCTGCTTTCACTCCATAATTAAGTTGTGCGTTTGAATGATGATTTATTCCTATTAAAAGTAGAAAAACTAATACTATTTTTTTCATTTTATTTTCTTTTAAGTACTTTCATCACTGCATTTACGACTGCTTCATCGTTTATATTGTATTTTTCCATTAATTGAGAAGGTGTGGCGGACTCACCAAAAGTATCGTTAACGGCTACAAATTCTTGTGGAATTGGGTTGTTCTCTGCCAAGCATCTTGCAACACTTTCTCCCAAACCACCAAATTTATTATGCTCTTCAGCTGTAACTATACAACCAGTTTTAGAAATCGATTTTAAAATAGATTCTTCATCTAAAGGTTTTATTGTATGAATGTTGATGACTTCTACACTTATTCCCTCAGATTCTAATATTTCAGCAGCTTGTAAAGATTCCCAAACTAAATGACCTGTAGCAACAATAGTCACATCCGTACCTTCATTTAATACGATTGCTTTACCGATTTCAAATGGCTGATCTGTTGGCATGAATACAGGTACTTTAGGACGACCAAATCTAAGATAAACCGGACCTTCGTGATCTGCAATCGCAATAGTTGCTGCTTTTGTTTGGTTGTAGTCACAAGTATTAATTACTGTCATTCCAGGCAACATTTTCATTAGTCCAATATCTTCTAATATCTGGTGTGTAGCTCCATCTTCCCCTAAAGTTAATCCAGCATGTGATGCACATATTTTCACATTCTTATCTGAGTAGGCAATAGATTGTCTAATCTGGTCATATACACGTCCAGTAGAAAAATTAGCAAAAGTTCCAGTAAACGGAATCTTACCTCCAATGGTTAAACCTGCTGCTATACCCATCATATTTGCTTCAGCTATACCAACCTGGAAAAAACGATCTGGATGATTTTCTTTAAAATCATTCATTTTTAATGAACCAATTAAATCTGCACATAGAGCAACTACATTAGGATTAGTTTTTCCTAACTCAGTTAAACCATCACCAAAACCAGATCTGGTATCTTTCATTTCAGTATATGTATATTTTTTCATCTTTATATAGTGTTGTTATTTATGGTAAAAATAAGTTATTAATTAAACCTTATTGAGTAATATTCAGCAATTCTTTATACAATTTATGAACAGGTAACCCCATTACATTAAAATAGCTTCCAGTTATTTTTTTTACACCAACTAATCCAATCCAATCTTGTATACCATAACTACCTGCTTTATCATAAGGAGTAAATTTTTCTAAATAATAGTTGATTTCCTCATCTGTGAATTTTTCAAATTCAACAACGGTTACATCATTAAATATTTTTTGAAAAAAACAACTTTTTATGCTAATGGATGTATAAACATAATGTTGTTTTCCTGACATTTTTTTGAGCATTAAAAATGCATCTTTTTTACTTTTTGGTTTTCCAAGGGCTGTTTCCTCAAACCAAACTATTGTATCAGATGTAATTAACAAATCATTAGACTTTAAATTATTAAAACACTTAGATTTTAAATCTGCTAAATAATCTGTTATTTCTGCTGCTTTTAAATGTTTTGGGTAAATTTCGTTAACTTCTTTAATTTCTATAGTAAAAGGAATGTCCAATTCCTTTAAAAAGCGTTGTCTTCTTGGAGAACCAGAGGCTAAAATAATATTGAATTTAGATAATTTTTTTCTTAACATTATTTAAACTTAAAAATAGTCATTTATAAAACACCTACTAATATGATAATTTTCATAAGAAAACTTAAAAGTCTTTTTTTATCCTAGCCAAATCCCTTTTATTATCTCTGTCTTTAATGGTTTCTCTTTTGTCATGAATTTTCTTTCCTTTAGCCAGGGCTATTTCAAGTTTAGCCCAACCATTATCATTGATAAATAATTTTAGAGGTACTATAGTATTCCCCTTTGTGTCTATCTCTTTTTTTAAACTTTTTAATTCCCTTTTATTAAGGAGTAATCTTCTTTCACTTGTTGGCTTGTGATTGTAATGGTGACCATACATGTATTCTTCAATGAACATATTAACAACAAACAATTCTCCACGTTCATTAAACTCACAAAAACTTTCAGTAATTCTGGCTTTACTAAGTCTTATAGATTTAATCTCAGTACCAGTCAATTGGATTCCAGCAACAAATTTGTTTAGAATTTCAAACTCAAAACGAGCTTTTTTATTTTGTATGTTAATGTTTTTTTGAACTCCCATTAAGATTTATCTTACTTTTGAACATTACTTTATAAATCCTAAACAAAGATACGTTTTTAGGGCACTTTTAAACATAGTTAATCAATGAGTTTTCAAATAACATATTGTAATGATCATTTTTTTAAATATTTATTTCATATTTTTCTAATGTGCGTGTTAATTATTTCGTGTAATTCAAAAATAAAACCACTTACAGCTCAACAAATTATAGATAAATCTATTATATCATCAGGAGTCGATAAGCTAGCAAACTCTTCACTTTCATTTAATTTTAGGAAAGATCATTATACAGCCACTAGAAATTCTGGAGATTATATTTTTAGTAGAAGGTCTAAAAGAAATAATTCGCAAATAGAAGATCAACTATCAAACAGTGGTTTTAGGAGATTATTAAATTCAAAATTAATTACTGTTTCAGACTCTATGGAATCTAAGTATATTGAATCTGTTAATTCAGTTCATTATTTCTCTACGTTACCCTATTCTTTAAATGATCAAGCTGTTCAGAAGAAGTTACTTAATGAAGTTAAAATTAATGGAAAAGAATATTATAAAATTGAAATCTCTTTTTCTAAAGAAAATGGAGGAATTGACCATGAAGATGTCTTCGTTTATTGGATGTCTAAAACAGACTTTAAAATTGATTATCTAGCATATAAATTTGAAGTGAATGGGGGTGGAGTTCGTTTCAGAGAAGTTAAAAAAGAACATGTAATTAATGGAGTGTGTTTTTTTGATTACAATAATTTCAAACCAAAAAATTCTAATATTTCATTATCTAGTTTAGATAAGGCTTATGAAAATGATAAATTGACTAAAGTTTCTGAAATTATTTTAAAAAAAATTGAACTAGTTTTTAATTAATTTGCAACAATATTGAAGATGAATTTCCATTCATTACAGTTACAATATATAAATTCGAATTATTATTGTCTTTAATTTCTTCATATTTATCAAAACCTAATACTTTATTGGCAAAAACATTTGTAGTATTACTATGTCCAACCACTAAAATAGTTTTACCTTCTGTTTGATTTTGAAAGGTTTTTGAATACATATCTCTTGGATTATATATTAAAATAGGTAAGTTTTTGCTATCTGCTGTTGGTTTAGCTGTTAACCTAGTTCTAGTGTAATCTGTTGAATATATGGCATCAAAAGAAATGTTAGAGAAAACCTCTTTCCATGCTTCTGCTCTTTTAAATCCCTTTAAACTTAAATTTGGGTTTCTGTCAGTTTTATTAAATCTTGATTTCTCTGCATGTCTAACAAAATAATAGGTGGTCACCTCTTGTGAATAAGAAATAAAAGAAATTAAGGAAAAACAAATGACTAAAATATTTTTTTTCATTATTAATAAATGTTAATTGAATGCTAATATAAATAAAATAAATACCCTTGAATAATTAATAAGGTACTGATAAAATATTAGGGTATTCTTAAAATATTTTAAATTATAGATTGTATTTTTGTTAACCAATTTATAATTATGAGGTTGTTGAAAAAAATTTTTAAAAGGAATAATGCAAAGGCACAAGAACCTTTTAATAACTGGATAGATTTAAATTCTTTGAATCAGATTGAAAAAATAAAAGAGGAATCAAAATTAGAAACAGTTTTTATATTCAAACACTCAACACGTTGTTTTATAAGCAAAATGGTTATTAAAAGATTTGAAAATATGTTTGACGATTCAATGAATAATGTCAAGGCTTATTATTTAGATTTGCTTAATTACCGAGATATCTCTGATGAGGTAGGAGCAACTTTTAAGGTTACACATCAATCCCCCCAATTATTAATAATAAAAAATGAAGTTTCCGTATTTAACACATCGCATCAAGATATCACAAACATAACGCTTCAAGATTACCTTTAATGTACATTTTAAATTTCATATAAATTTTGTCAGAAACCAATACCATAAAAGTAACCACTGGAAAAGAACTTTATAATTATCAAAAAATTGCTATTGAAGAAATATTCCAAAAGTTTGATAGTGCAGTAGAAGATTATCATTTATTATATCAGCTTCCAACAGGTGGTGGAAAAACAGTTATTTTTTCTGAAATTGTAAGACGTTATATTTCTAAATTCAATAAGAAAGTTTTAGTATTAACTCATCGTATTGAATTAAGCAAACAAACTTCAAACATGTTAAATGAATTTGGAGTTCCAAATAAAGTCATTAACAGTACTGCAAAATTAGATGATCAAGACAACTATGATTGTTTTGTTGCTATGGTAGAAACGTTAAAAAACAGATTAAATGATGATAAATTAGACATATCTGATATTGGGCTTGTAATAGTAGACGAGGCACACTACAATTCATTTACTAAAATTTTTAAATTTTTTGATGATTCTTTTATTTTAGGTGTAACAGCTACTCCTCTAAGCTCAAACATTAAATTACCCATGTATGAAAATTATCAGGAATTATATGTGGGTGAAACAATAGAGGATTTAATAGAGAATCGGTATTTAGCAAGTGCAAATATGTTTTCTTATAATGTTGGTTTAACTTCATTAGAAGTTGGAGCTAACGGAGATTATACAGTAAAATCATCTGAAGATTTGTATACTAACGTAGATATGTTGTCTAAGTTAGTTGGCGCTTACGAGGAAACTTCTAAAGGTAAAAAAACTTTAATTTTTAATAACGGAATTCAAACATCCATTCAAGTTTTTCATGCATTTAAAAAAGCTGGATATCCAATTGCACATTTAGATAATACCAACACAAAAAAAGAAAGAGATTTTATTCTTAAATGGTTTAAAAAAACTCCTAATGCAATCATTACCTCTGTAAGTATCTTAACCACTGGTTTTGATGAACCTACGATTGAATCTATTATCTTAAATAGAGCCACAAAGTCATTGACTTTATATTATCAAATGATAGGTCGTGGTTCGCGAATCTTAAATAATAAGTCTACATTTAATGTTGTAGATTTAGGTAATAATTTTCACAGATTTGGACCTTGGGGAGCAGATTTAGACTGGCAGAGAATGTTCAAGGCTCCAGACTACTATTTGGATGCTATTTTATCTGATGAAGAAATTGAAGGAGCATTTCGATTTGAACTTCCTCCAGAAATCAAAAACGAATTTTCAAAGTCTGATGAACTTTATTTTGATATTAAAAAGGAATATTTATCTACAATAAGATCTGGAGAGTCATCAAAAAAAGTACTAGAAAGATCTATCATTCATCATGCTAAAATATGTATAGAGAACAGTGAAGACGTTTATGATTCGTTGGCATTAGCAAAAATGCTAGGGGAGGAAATAGATGACAGAATTAACAGGTATTCTAAATGCATATCTAAAAGTACCCATAATTTCATTACTTGGTTAAAAGACGACTATCGAAAGAAACTTAACTCTTACCTTAGAGCTAATTTTGATGAAGTCTTTGAGAAAATCCATGGTTATCCTCCTGAAGATGAATAAACATTCTTAAAAAGATTTGTAGATAGATCCTTTTAAGAATGTTTTTATTCTATCTAGATGGTAAAATTTGGCCTATACATTCACCAAAACCAATTCTAGTTGTATTGTTTTTGCAATGTGCCCTCATTATCACGGTATCATAATCATTTATAAATTTTCTCTCAGAGCCATCTAAAAGTTGTATGGGATTCTGTCCTTTCCAAGTTAGCTCTAACATAGAACCAAAACTATCTTTAGTTGGTCCAGAGATTGTTCCACTACCCATCATGTCACCTGCATTAACAGGACATCCATTAACTGTATGATGAGTTAATTGCTGTGCCATGGTCCAATACATATATTTAAAATTAGAATTTGTAACTATAGTTTCATTTTGTCCTTCTGGTTGAATAGCAGCCTGCAAATGAATGTCAAAACTTCCATTTTTATTGTTCTGAAGGTAAGGTAAGGGGTTAATGTCTTGTTTAGGGTTTTCAACTCTAAACGGTTCTAAAGCATCTAGAGTTACAATCCAAGGGGATATGGTAGAAGCAAAACTCTTTCCTAAAAAAGGTCCTAATGGGACGTATTCCCAGGCTTGAATATCTCTAGCAGACCAATCATTAAACTGTACCAATCCGAAAATGTATTCCTCAGCTTCTTCAATAGGAATTCTTTCTCCTAAATTATTAGAAGCAGTTGTTATAAATGCCATTTCTAATTCAAAATCTAATAATTTAGATGGACCAAAACCAGGAGTATTTGTTCCTTCTTTTGGTCTTGTTTGTCCATGAGGCCTTCTAATCTTTGTACCAGATGGTATAATTGAGGAGCTTCTTCCGTGATATCCAATAGGAATGTGAAGCCAATTCGGAAGTAATGCATTTTCTGGATCTCTAAATAAGCTTCCTACATTGGTAGCATGTTCTTTACTGGCGTAAAAATCTGTGTAATCACCTACACTAACAGGTAATAACATTTCAACTTCATCCATTCTGAATATAATTTTTTCTTTGTGAGAAGCATTGTCTCGCAACGAACCATTAGTAACATCAAAAACATCAGCAATACGGTTTCTCACCAGTCGCCATGTTTTTCTACCATCTGCTATGAAATCATTTAAATTATCTTGTAAAAAAATATCATCAGTTAAGGGAATTCCTTCAAAATATCCTAATTGATGAAATGCTCCTAAATCAATGGCAAAATCTCCAATTCTACTTCCAATTGTAATGATATCGTCTTTAGTGATGAAAACTCCAAATGGTATATTTTGAATTGGAAAATCAGAGTTTTCTAAAACGTTCAACCATGATTTTCTTTTTGGGTTATTAGCGGTTATTTTCATTAAAAATTGTTAATAAAGTTTGTTCAAATATAGTGGAAAGATATCATCTTAAAAACGTTTTTTAAGTACATTTGAATTTCTTAATTAAATTTTAACAATGCAACGAGATACAGAAATTTTTGAATTAATAGATGCTGAAAAAAATAGACAGTTAAACGGCTTAGAATTAATAGCATCAGAGAATTTTGTTAGTGATCAAGTAATGGAAGCTGCAGGTTCTATTTTAACGAATAAGTATGCAGAAGGATACCCTAATAAAAGATATTATGGTGGATGTCAAATTGTTGATATCGTTGAGCAGTTAGCCATAGACAGAGCAAAAGAATTATATGGTGCTGAATATGCAAATGTTCAACCTCATTCAGGTTCACAGGCTAATACAGCTGTTTTTCACGCTTGCTTGAAACCTGGAGACAGAATTTTAGGTTTTGACTTGTCTCACGGTGGGCATCTTACCCACGGATCGCCCGTCAATTTTTCAGGGAAACTTTATGAACCACATTTTTATGGAGTTGAAAAAGAAACAGGTGTTTTAAATTATGACACTATTCAAGAAATTGCACTCAAGGTTCAACCTAAATTAATTATAGCTGGCGCATCTGCTTATTCAAGAGATATTGATTTTAAACGTTTTAGAGAAATTGCAGATAGTGTAAATGCATTATTGTTGGCTGATATTTCTCATCCATCTGGAATGATAGCAAAAGGGATATTAAATGATCCGTTGCCTCATTGTCATGTAGTTACCACAACTACACACAAGACGCTACGTGGTCCTAGAGGTGGATTGATTTTAATGGGAAAAGATTTTGAAAATCCTTTTGGATTAAAACTAAAAAATGGAAAATTGAAGAAAATGTCTGCTTTGCTAAATGGAGGTGTCTTCCCAGGAAATCAAGGTGGTCCACTTGAACATATTATAGCTGCAAAAGCAATTGCCTTTTCTGAGGCGTTAACTGATGAATTTTTACATTATCAAATTCAGGTTAAAAAAAATGCGGCAGCAATGGCTAAATCTTTTGTTGCAAAAGGATATAATTTAATTTCTGGAGGCACAGATAATCATGTGATGCTTATTGACCTTAGAAACAAGAATATCACAGGGAAAGATGCAGAAGCTGCTTTAGGAAAAGCAGAAATTACAGTTAATAAAAACATGGTCCCTTTTGATGACAAGTCTCCATTTGTAACATCTGGCATTAGAATTGGAACTCCTGCTGTTACAACTAGAGGTCTTAAAGAGGACGACATGCAGACCATTGTTGAATTTATTGATGTTGTTATAAATAATTTTGAAAACGAAGAAATTTTAGCAACTATTGCTAAAAAAGTTCATAAGTTTATGAGTCATAGACCCTTGTTTGATTCATAACAATATTTCAATCTAATTTAATATGACTACCAGGGTTTTTATTTTGTTTCTAATTTTTTCAAATTTATCAAATGCTCAATTAGCTTTTGAAGATGTAGCTACTCAAGTAGGCGTTAATTACAGTTACGGTGATTCTGAGTATGGAGGTGGTGTTTCTTTTGCAGATTTTAACAATGATGGTTGGGATGATATTACCTATGCTACAGAAGACGGTGCTCAAATATATTTCTTTGAAAACAACAATGGAGTCTTTAATTTGGTGACATTAAATGGCATTTCAAATACATATAAAACAAAGCAAGTAATTTGGATTGATTATGATAACGATGGAGATAAGGATTTATTTGTTACCGCTATCGAAGGAATTAATGAATTCTATAGGAACGATGGAGGTATGAATTTCACTAATATTTCATCTACAATTGGTTTTTTTCAAACGGATCTTTTTACTTATGGAACATCATTTGGTGATATTGATAATGATGGAGATCTAGATGCTTTTATTTCTAATAGAACTAGTACTGAACAAAATCAACGCAATTATCTATATAGAAATGATGAAGGAACATTCGTAGATATTACTCAATCATCTGGAATTCCAATAGAGGATGAAGAAGGTAATGAAAATAGCCAATTATCTTTTTGCACTATGTTTTTTGATTATAATAAAGACGGATTTCAAGATATTTATTTAGCAAACGATAAAACTGATAACATAAACAGACTATATAAAAACTTAGGTAATGGTACTTTTGAAGATGTTTCTGTCGCTAGTGGTTCAGGAATTGCTGTAAATGCTATGACAACAACTTTAGGTGATTATAATAATGACGGTTGGTTTGACATATACATTACAAACACCCAAAGTTCACAGGCTGGTAATGGCAATGTGTTATTAAAGAATAATGGCGATGGTACTTTTACTAATGTAGCAGAGGAAACAGGGACCACTTTTAACAGTTTAGCATGGGGGGCTGTTTTTCTTGATGCTGACAATGATACTTTATTAGATTTATATGTTAGTGGTGGTTTTGATGGAAGCATTGGGTCATTTTTATCTGCTGCTTTTTATCATCAACAAAATGACGGAATATTTGTTATACCACAAAATATAGGTTTTGAAAATGATACAAGAAAAAGTTTTTCGAATGCCATTGGAGATATTAATAATGATGGAAAGCCTGATATTATTGTTTGTAATGATACAGAAAATAATTTTTTATGGGAAAATAAAACTACTAATACCAATAATTGGTTAAAAGTCAAATTAGAGGGTGTAACTACAAATAGAGATGGAATAGGTAATACCATTGAGATATTTATTAATGGTCGATCTCAGTATAGATATACTCTAGCGGGAGAAGGTTATATTTCACAAAATTCATATCATGAATTTTTTGGACTTGGAGAAGCTACTGAAGTAGATTATGTAAAAGTCACCTGGACAGGCACAAATACAGAAGATATAATCTATGACGTTAATGCAAATCAATCAATAACTATTAAAGAAGGTATTGGGGTTTTAACTAGTAACGATATTCAAACTAATTCGCTGTTTAGTTTGTATCCAAACCCTAGCTATGATGGTGTATTTAAATTATCTGTAAATAATAATAAGTCTAATACATTAAAAGTATACGATCTAGCGGGAAGACTTATTTTGAAAATTAAAAATTTAAAAGATAAAGATCAATTCAGTCTGAATCATTGTAAAAAAGGAATTTATCTAGCTAAAGTTTCTTCCGACCATAAAAGTAGCACAATAAAATTAGTTCTGAACTAGTTTTCTGAAGCTCTATCCAATAAATTTTTGTTCATTATTTTACTAGTTTTTGCCCCTAATTCCTTAATTTTTTCAACTTTTTTAATAAGATTTCCTTTACCAGTAAGTTTTTTCATAGAAATATCATAACTACCCTGAACTGTTTTTAATTGATTGCCAACTTTAATCAAATCATCTGTTAGATTTACAAATTGATCGTATAATCTTCCAGCTTGATTTGCAATTTCTAATACATTTTTCTTTTGATTTTCCTGACGCCACATAGAAGATACAGTACTTAATGTAGCAAGAAGAGTAGAAGTAGAAACTAATACAACATTTTTATCTAGAGCCTCTAAATAAAGTTGATTGTTGTTACTCAGAGCAAGTAAATAAGCAGGTTCTATTGGAACAAACATCAATACATAATCTGGACTATTGATTTCATACAATGATTCATATTTTTTATCGCTTAATTCTTTGATATGTTTTCGAATACTTTCTATATGTTTTTTTAAATAAACTCCTTTTTGCTTTTCATCTTCTTCATTAAAATATGCCTCATAATTAGTTAATGAAACTTTTGAATCTACAATTAAATGACGATTGTCAGGTAAATTAATTATGAAATCCGGCTTTTTAAGCCTACCTTCTTCATCTCTGTAGCCACCTTGAGTGGTAAAATGAATATCTTTCGCAAGATTTGCTTTTTCCAAAAGAATTTCTAATTGTGTCTCTCCCCAATCTCCCTGGGTTTTGCTATCTCCTTTCAAGGCCTTGGTTAAATTAATAGCCTCCTTACTCATTTGAATATTTAAATTCTTTAAACTATTGAGTTGTTCCTTGAGAGCAGAATGCATTCCAATGCTCTCTTTTTGCGATTCAGAAACTTTTTTCTCAAACACTTCAATCTTTTCTTTTAAAGGATTAAGAATTGATGTTATGTTTAATTTATTCTGTTCGGTAAATTTTGAAGACTTTTCATCTAAAATTTTATTGGCTAAGTTTTCAAATTCTTTTGTGAATTTTTCTTGAATCTTGTCCAATTCTTTTTTGTTTTCAACTAGTTTTAATTCAGAGTTTTTTAATTCAGTACCTAAACGTGTCTTAGTAGCTATCAATGCTTCTTTCTCTAGTTGGGATTTCTTTAAATCTTCAGTAATTTCATGAAAGCTATCACTTAAAATAGTATTTCTTTCTTCGAGTGTAGCTTGTTTTTTTTCAAACTTTAATCTAGTAAAGTTTTTTCCTAAAAAAAGACCAATAAAAATACTGGCAATTGTTATTATCAAGTAAATAAGTAAATCTATCATCATTCAAAAATAAGTTCTTAAATTTAAAACTTTTTAAATTGAAGATGCAAAAATTATCAAACTTTATATTTACACGTATTTTAGGATGGAAATTGGTGGGTGATTTCCCCAAATATTTAAAAAAATATGTTGTAATAGCAGCCCCACATACAAGTTGGAAAGATTTTCCAATTGCAATTTTGGCAAGGAATTCCTCTGGTGAAAAAGTAAATTTTATTGGTAAAAACTCATTATTTAAGGGCCCTTTTGGATTTATATTTCGTTCTTTAGGTGGAACGCCGGTAGACAGAAGTAAGAGTAGTAATATGGTAGATGCTATTGTTCAGATTTTTGATAATAAAGAAGAGTTTAGACTAGGAATTTCCCCAGAAGGTACAAGGAAAAAAGTAGCCAAATGGAAAACAGGTTTTTACTACATAGCAAAAGGAGCAAAAGTACCTATTGTAATGGCTACCCTAGATTTTGAAAACAAACAAATAAAATTTTCAGAACCATACGACACTACCGACGATAAAGAAAAAGATTTTAATCATTTTGACAACTTCTTCAAAGGGGTGAAAGGAAAACATTCTGAATTGTCTTAGTTTTTGAATTTATAAGCTACCTTTTCTGAAATTCCAATTATAACTTCTGTTGCTTTGATCATAGATTCTACTGGTACATACTCATACCTTCCATGAAAATTATGTCCTCCTGCAAAAATATTTGGACATGGAAGTCCCATAAAAGAAAGTTGTGATCCATCTGTTCCGCCTCTAATAGGTTTAATTAGTGGGGTAATTCCTATATCTTGCATCACTTCTTCAGCTATATCAACAATATGCATAACAGGAATTACTTTTTCTTTCATGTTATAATATTGATCCTTAATATCTAATTCAATGGCATTATTACCTAACTCACTATTCATCTTATCAACCAAATCAATCATAAATTGTTTTCTGTTATTAAACAAGTCTGTATCATGATCTCTTATAATATATTGTAAGATAGACTGTTCTACGTTGCCTTTAAATTGGTGTAAATGAAAAAAGCCTTCATAATCCTCAGTAGACTCAGGAACTTCTTTAGATGGAAGTCTAAGTATAAAATCACCCGCTATTCTCATCGAATTTATCATTTTACCTTTAGCATAGCCCGGATGAACAATTTTTCCATTAATTGTGATTTTTGCGCTTGCCGCATTAAAGTTCTCATATTCTAACTCCCCAATTTGACTGCCATCCATGGTATATGCCCAATCTGCTCCAAACTTTTTGACATCAAATTTATGAGCTCCTTTTCCAACCTCTTCATCGGGTGTAAAACAAATTCTAATTTTACCGTGTTTTATTTCTGGATGATTAATTAAATATTCCATAGCAGAAACAATCTCTGTAATCCCAGCTTTATCATCGGCACCTAGTAGGGTAGTGCCGTCGGTTGTAATGATAGTTTGTCCTTTATATTGTAGCAAATCATCAAAATAAGAAGGACTTAACACTATGTTTTCATTCTCATTTAGAACAATATCCTTACCATCGTATTCGTGATGAATTATTGGTTTTACATTTGCACCTGTATAATCTGGAGTAGTGTCTATATGAGAAACAAATCCAATAGTGGGAACATCATAGTCTAGATTACTTGGCAAAGTAGCCATAACATAGCAGTGTTTATCTAAAGTTACATCACTCATTCCAATGTCTTTAAGTTCTTTAACTAAAAGATTTGCTAAGTCCCATTGATTATCTGAACTCGGAAAGTCAGGGTTATTTGGGTCTGATTCTGTATCTATAGTTACGTAACTTATAAATCTTTTAATTATATGATCTTTATTCATAGCCTTTTAAAATATAGTTTTTTCTAATAAATTGATTCCCTTACAGATTCTTTTCCTTCTTAAGGAATCTCCATAAACCTCTATTGTAGAGTGAATATAATTCTTTTCATTCAATTTTATGAATAGATTTAGTACACTATACTTAAACTTATTTTTGAATCCTTTCGCTTCTGAATAAAAAGTGGGTTTATCTCTAAAAAGTATCTGGTTAGAGCTTATTTCAGTTAATTGCTGTTGTTTTAAATTGGAATTAAATTTTCTAATAAAATTAGAGTCAAATACTAATTCACTAGATATATGTGTGATATCTAACAACATGGTTTCTTTTAATTGTTTTGTAGTATCTGCTGTATATATGGAAGATTGATTTTTATCATAATACAAATTGGTTTTCCAACTATCTGGATAATAAACAGAAAAAAGTTTTTTTACATCCTCAATTCTTTCAAGGTTTTGAAAAGCCACTACTTCACAATCAAACTCATTAATAAATTGAGTTTTTTTAGAACAAGAGCTAAGTACAATTATGATTAGAAAAAAAAATTTATATTTCATTTTACGGAATAATTAACTTTCCAATTTTATTATTACCTGATAACCAAGCTGTATTATTGTTGACAAACTGAATAGTATAATATGCTTCATTACTAATCTCTTTCCAACTAATACCTCCATTGTTAGAGTAGGAAACTCCTGTTTTTCCAACAGCAAAAACTTCTTTACCATCGGTGTTGGGTACATATTGCACACAACTTTTATAGTTGGGGCTTTCTCCGTCTGCTACCAAAGTCCATGTTTTTCCTCCATCTGATGTAATTGCTTTATTTTTGAAATTTTCATTGGGTTTAGAATAATCTCCTCCTATTACAATCCCATTATTTTCATCAGCAAAATCAACAGAGTAAATACCTTGTGAATTAGTACCTTGAATGATAGGAGTATCATAAACATTCCAAGTCACTCCTAAATCAATAGATTTAAAAATTCTAGATTTTACTCCACCGCTTACTATCCAAACAGTATTTCCTATAATTTTAATATTAGTATTACTTGCAGCAAAGGCAGCTTCTCCCTCAACTACTTTTGGAATTTGTTGGCAAGAAACTTTTTTCCATGTATTACCACCATCATTTGTTAATAGTACTGATAAACAATTTCCATCTGTTGGATCTCCAACAGCTATGCCATTTTTTTCATTAAAAAACTTCATTGAATCGTAAAAAACGTTTGGATGGTTTTCTTTATATACAATAGATGAATTAGAAAAATTATATTGATAAAGCAAAGCGGGGTTTGAGATAGATAGCGCGTACACAAAATTTGTTTTATTATTAAACGCAATGCTTCTAAAATTAGGGTAAATAGAATCCTTATATATAAATTGTTTTGTTTCCCAAGATGTTCCACCATTATTTGTAAATCCAATATTTCCTTTAGATCCGGCATAATACATGGTTAAAGAATCTATAGCCACTATTGAACGAATACTATTGCTATCAATTTTAAATTCTCTAATTGAAACAGTATCTATTTCTCTTGGTAGATATTCTTTAGTACAAGAAGAGAAAAAAACAAATAAAAAAACTCCTACAAATAATGATTTCATTTTGGTATTTTTATAAGACGAAAATACATAAATCATTTGTTGAATAATGAAGAAAGCGTTAGTAATTTCAGGAGGAGGAAGTAAAGGGGCATTTGCAGGGGGTGTTGCAGAATATTTATTAAAAGAGAAAAAAAATACCTATGATATTTTTTTAGGTACATTTACATGTAGTTTAATGGTTTCACATTTAGCTTTAGGTAAAATTGATGCTCTAAAAAAAATTTATACAGAGGTAAATCAGCGTAGTATTTTTAATGTAAATCCATTTAGAATTACCAATAAAAATGGA
>Ga0228657_1000055_pt1 | contig 80281 bp, 69 predicted proteins | sample 70DmetaG_FD_182743 | JGI IMG/M metagenome (GOLD analysis project Ga0228657, IMG submission 182743) | Seawater microbial communities from Monterey Bay, California, United States - 70D | ecosystem: Environmental > Aquatic > Marine > Coastal | place: USA: California | collected 2016-10-07 | reverse complement strand
TACGTGGTTCTGTTCAAAGTGCTATTTTATCAGGTTATGAAGTTGTAGAAAATATAATGGAATAGAGAATGCTCTGAATAAACTGTATCGACTGGATTGCTAGCTCAAAATTTCTTGGAGAAAAACTGATGTTCGATATTTCAATAGAGTTATCTACTACCAACCCTTTCAGAAATGAGAGGGTTTTTTATGCATTGTACTCAAGTATACAAGGGGTTTAATAGTGTATTGGTTGAGTGTTAAACAGTTGGTATTAACCATACTTTGGTTGCTAATTGCCATAGGTTAAAAAACCAAATATACTTAAAAAAAAGCCACTAAATCAGTCATAACTGGCAGTAAAACTGGCAGTAAAAAGCCAAAATAATCAGCCTAAAAGTTTTGATATTCTGACACCACAACTCAGGATAATGACTTTCTTTTTAGGGGTTGGTTGCGTACAATGTAGTGTACTAAAAATCTGCCCATTTCGAAGAAAAATAAATGGACTATGAAACATGGACTCCAAACTTAGCACCACATGGCTATGATATTTAGATAGAGGACTTTCTGATTTACTATTATTCCACATACTGTTATATATAATTTGGCATAATTTCTGTCTTATCACTATCTAGTATGGATATTGAAAGATTAAATAAACGACACTCGCAGGAGAATGATATGTATTATAAGGTAGGCTTTGGGCTATCTAGTAGACTGTTATCGTTTCGCAATGGCGTCTTCTCTTTGGAGATAGTCATAGGAAAGAAATGGTGCAAAGACTATAATTCAACTGCAATCGAACTGGCCCATGTCTGGAAGAAAACGCACGATGAATTATCATATGCGATTGCTTGTAAGGTTTTCATAGTTGATCCTAATTCATTCGAATACAAGAAAGATCTTATCAAAAGTGGTATCAAACCAGGGTACGATGCACGTAAAGGAGTTATTTTCAATAAAGACTATCTCAATTAATATAGCTTAGATTACTACACTTCCTTATCTTGTGACTCTATGAGTAGGCAAGACCTTATTAAGTCACACAAACTAGATACGTCATTATCTAGATCATTATCTTCTGCGGTTACTGTAGCGAAGACTCAAGAGTTAATTGATCTTAAGAGCAGCTACGGGTATAGTGATATTCAATCTGTTCCACATGTCGGATATACTAGTGGATTACCGCCATATCTTAGAGGGCCGTATAGCACGATGTATATTAGCAGGCCTTGGACTATAAGACAGTATGCTGGATTCTCTACTGCAGAAGCGAGTAATGAATTTTATCGTCGAAATCTAGCTGCTGGACAGAAGGGATTGTCCGTAGCTTTTGATTTGGCGACTCATAGAGGATATGATTCTGATCATCCTAGAGTGAAAGGTGATGTCGGTATGGCGGGAGTTGCTATTGATTCAGTAGAAGATATGAAAATTTTATTTGATCAGATTCCGTTAGATCAGATGTCTGTATCTATGACTATGAATGGTGCAGTATTGCCTATTATGGCTTTCTATATAGTAGCTGCAGAAGAGCAAGGAGTAGAAGCTTCGAAACTTAGTGGTACTATACAAAATGATATCCTCAAAGAATTTATGGTGCGTAATACCTATATCTATCCCCCTCAAGGAAGTATGCGCATAGTGTCAGATATATTCGCATATACGAGTAAGTATATGCCGAAGTTCAATAGTATCAGTATCTCAGGCTATCATATGCATGAAGCCGGGGCACCAGCAGATATTGAGCTAGCATATACATTAGCTGATGCATGGGAATATATTCGTGCAGGAATGAAAGCAGGACTCAAGGTCGATGAATTTGTCCCACGATTTTCTTTCTTTTGGGGTATTGGTATGAATTTTTTCATGGAGATCGCTAAGATGAGAGCGGCAAGGGTACTTTGGGCACGTATCGTCAAGAAGTACAATCCAGAAAACCTTAAGTCCATGGCTCTAAGGACACATTGCCAGACATCAGGATATAGTCTTACTGCACAAGATCCTTACAATAATGTGGCACGTACGTGTATCGAAGGACTAGCCGCGGTATTTGGTGGAACACAGTCATTGCATACCAATTCATTAGATGAGGCCATAGCTCTACCCACAGACTATTCTGCTGGAATTGCTAGAGATACTCAGAAGTATATGCAATCGGATCTAGGTATCACGCAGGCTATTGATCCATGGTCGGGCTCTTATTATGTAGAGTCATTAACTAATGATCTTATTGAGAAAGCATGGCAACACATCTTGGAAGTAGAAGAACTTGGAGGTATGACAAAGGCTATAGAGTCTGGTTTACCAAAATCTAGAATAGAAGCAGCAGCAGCTCGTAAGCAAGCGCAGATAGATAGCTTGGCTCAGCAAGTTATTGGTGTGAATATCTTCAAGCCAGAATCACTCACTCAATTAGATACGTTAGAAGTAAATAATACTAAAGTTAGAAACAGCCAAGGAGCTAGACTAGAGAAGATCAAAACTACTCGAGATCAAGCTAAAGTTGGCGCTGCTTTAGCTAAAATAACTGCAGCCGCAAAGGACAGTAATTCAAATATACTAGCTGCAGCAATAGGGGCAGCTAGATGTCGAGCTACATTAGGTGAGATTTCAGATGCTATAGAAGCCGAGTATGGAAGATTCAAAGCGACAACTAAATCAATTTCAGGTGTATACGCTAAAGAAATAAAGATGGACGAAAAATTCAGTAATGCAAGAATGCTATCCGAAGAATTTACAAAGATGGAGGGAAGGCGCCCAAGGATTATGGTAGCTAAATTAGGTCAAGATGGGCACGATAGGGGTGCCAAAATTATAGCTACGAGTTTCGCTGATCTTGGATTTGATGTGGATATTGGACCATTATTTCAAACGTCAGAAGAGGCGGCAAGACAAGCCGCTGAAAATGATGTGCACATTCTAGGTATATCATCATTAGCTGCAGGACATAAAACACTAGTGCCTGAAACAATACAGGAATTGGCGAAGATCGGTAGAGAAGATATCATGGTGATTGTTGGAGGCGTGATCCCTCCAAAAGATTATCAACTCTTATTTGATGCGGGTGCAGCGGCAGTGTTTGGTCCAGGTACAATCATAGCAGAAGCTGCAGCAGAAATACTATATATATTGATTAATGAATTGAAGTAAGCGTAAGATTGAATAATTTGAATGGCTACGCTTTGAAAGAATAAGAAATGAGAGTCGCTTATTTATAATACAGCACTTAGATCGGGCAGGAGCGTAATTATCTAAAAGATTAATAATATTTTAAGTCTTTCCAATGTTTCGACTTCGTTGAAATCTAATTGACGTTGCTTCGTTAAGCTAAATTTCCTTCAAGTATGGGTATAAAAAAAGAGATACGAAATGAATCGAATCTCTAAGTACCAAATTTAATTGGTTGCGCCTCCTCTAGGGCTCGAACCTAGGACCTACGGATTAACAGTCCGGCGCTCTAACCAGCTGAGCTAAGGAGGCAATTATTTAGTTTTGTTGTGCTTTCCTTCAAAAGCGATGCAAATGTATTAATCTAAAATAGATTATACAATAGTTATTTAAATTAAATTGAACATTTTTTTAGAGAGATATAAATTAGTGTTTTTAAGGATTATTATACCTCTGATATACTTGATTTCAAAAGGATATCTTGGATAATTTTCTCACCATGTTCCCTAGTGTTTTCGATGAAGTATCTACTCGTACGAAGTCCTCCTTTGATAACTCCAGCGATATAAAGTCCTTTTCGATTGCTCTCAAGTGTGTCTTTGTTGTGGATTGGTATCTGTAGCTCAGTACTGTCCCATTTGATACCGAACTGAGCTAATAACTTATAGTTGGGAGTATAGCCAGTCATCGCAAGAACGTAGTCATTGTCAATGCTTAAAACACCCTCTGGTGTATCTATCATTACTTCTGTTTCTGTAATCTTTTTTACAGTGCTATTAAAATATGCTTTGATAGATCCTTCTTTGATTCTGTTTTGGATATTGGGTAGTATCCAATATTTTATTTTTTGATATAGTTCATCGCCTCGTATTACCATAGTCACATCTGCACCTTTTGACCAAGTCTCAAGAGCTACATCACAAGCTGAATTGGCAGCTCCGACTACCATTACTTTTTGCTGTATATAGGGGTGGACATCATCATAATAGTGTTTCACTTTAGGCAAGTCTTCACCAATTACATTAAGCTTTCGATAGTTATCATAGAAGCCTGTAGCCACGATTACATGGTTACAATCATAAGTTCCATTGATAGTTGAAACAGTAAATCCATTACCTTGATTGTCAATGCTAGTTGCTTCTTCTCTAAATTTGATCTCTAATTCCCAATGTTCGATAACGCGTCTATAATACTCTAGTGCTTCCATTCTTGTGGGCTTCTCGTTGTGTGAAACAAATGGGATATCACCGATCTCAAGCTTGAGACTAGTAGAAAAGAATGTCATATTAGTAGGGAAGTGATATATGCTATTAGTAAGCATTCCTTTCTCTAAGATCAGAGTAGAAAAGTTTTTTTTCTTTGCCTCTATAGCGCAGCTTATTCCCGTTGGTCCGGATCCTATGATTACAATGTCGTAAATGTTATTCATAATATGATCAAGAATATAATATACTTAAAATGAGAAGGTTAAATTAGATTAAGACTTATAATCTTGTAACAGATTATAAAATTGGTCGACTAGATTTTTAACCTTTTTGATTAGATGATTAAAGTCGGGTTCCTTTCTATCGATATATATCACCATCATGGCTAAATAGATGTTTTGCTTTTCGGCTAGATCGCTAAGTTCAGTATGATACATTCTATACGCCTCTTTCACTTGACGCTTAATACGATTGCGATCTACGGCACTTCTAAATAAACGCTTGGGTACTGATATTCCCATCTGTACATGAGCGGTATGATAATTAGAATCAAACTCTGATATGCTGTACACAGCTCTGATAGGATAGGCCTTAACTTGCTTTCCACTCTCAAACAGCTTACTTATTACCTTACGGCTTTTTAGCTTTTGTGATGCAGGAAAAGAATGTAGATTAGCCATTGTAGTAAAGGTAATCGTTGTGACTCTTTTAAAAGGTATGTAAACGAAAAAATCTGAAGACCCACATGGAGTTCTTCAGATTTTCCCAATATTAATTATAGAAGTAGTGTTCTACTTACTCGCCATATCATCTGATACAGTAAGCACCACTCTACCTTTTGCTCTTCTTCTAGCAAGTACCTTTCTTCCATTCTTTGAGCTCATTCTAGCCCTAAATCCGTGCTTGTTAGCTCTTTTCCTTCTTGACGGTTGATACGTTCTTTTCATTGCTTTTAAATTTTATTATCCCCTTTCGAAATAATACAATTTTTTTCGAAACGAGTCGCAAAAGTAATTTTTATTTGTTTATATACCAAGCATCGAAGAAACTTAATTGTTCTATTTAGCTCTATATCTACGCATTATATTTTTTTAAATACAAAACTAATTGATAATCAATAAAGTCACTTTTTTTGTAATACGGTAAATAGTAACATTTTGTACACGTCATTCTTCCTTTCAAAGGCCAATATGTTTCAAAAGTGACCAAGGCTGCGTTATCGATTCATGAAGTGCAGCGAGTCTAGGCGAAGTAGCTCTAATTCATTGATTCCATCAGTTCTTCGTTACTCTTGGTGCCTATCATGTGTTTACGCAGGAATTGCATAGCTTCGTCAGGCTTCATATCAGCTAGATGCTTACGTAGTACGAACATTCTGCTAAGCGTAGCTTTCTCCATAAGTAGTTCTTCTCTACGCGTACTTGATTTAGTAAGGTCGATCGCAGGATACATTCGCTTATGTGCTAGAGATCTATCTAGTTGAAGCTCCATGTTACCTGTACCTTTGAACTCTTCGAAAATTACTTCATCCATCTTCGATCCAGTATCTATTAGAGCTGTAGCCAATATAGTAAGTGATCCTCCACCTTCTATATTACGTGCAGCACCGAAGAATTTCTTTGGCTTATGTAGTGCATTTGCTTCTACACCACCAGAAAGTACTCTACCACTAGTGGGCGCCACAGTATTGTATGCTCTTGCTAATCTCGTTATCGAATCCAAGAGAATCACTACATTGTGGCCACTCTCTGTCAGTCTTTTTGCTTTTTCAAGTACTATATTCGCTACTCTTACGTGATTTTCTGCTGGCTCATCGAAAGTAGACGCTACTACTTCACCTTTAACAGATCTCTTCATATCTGTTACTTCCTCAGGTCTCTCATCTATGAGTAGTACGAGTAGGTAACATTCCGGGTGATTTTTTGCTATTGCATTAGCTACATCTTTAAGTAAGAATGTCTTACCAGTCTTAGGTTGTGCTACGATTAGCCCTCTTTGCCCTTTACCTATAGGAGAGAATAGGTCTATCATACGATTACCATAATCTCTACCTGATGGATCACTTGCAAGTGTAAATTTCTCATCTGGAAATAATGGCGTTAGATATTCAAATGGTACACGTTCTTTCACTTTATCAGGATCAAATCCATTGACAAGATCAACTTTGAGTAATGCAAAATACTTTTCCCCTTCTTTTGGAGGTCTAATACCACCTAGTACAGTATCTCCAGTCTTGAGGCCAAATAACTTGATCTGCGATGGAGAAACATAGATGTCATCAGGAGAGGAGAGGTAATTGTAGTCAGATGATCTTAGGAATCCATATCCATCTGGCATCATCTCTAGTATACCCTCACCTACGATCACACCATCAAGCTCTACGTCAAACTTAGGCTTAGTTGGGTGCTGAGGTTTTCTGTGCTCATTACGCTTCTCATTACGCTTATCATTAGACTGATTATCGTTACGCTTGTCATTACGTTTATCGTTACGCTTGTCATTACGTTTATTATTTCGATCATTTTTTTGACGATCGTTTCTCTGATTTTTATTGTCAGATTGCTCCTTTTTGTCTTCATTAGCAATCACTTTTTTTGGTGCTTCAGTCCCCTTGTCTTCTCCATTTACAGGAGCTTCCTTTTTAACTGGAGTTTCTTTTTTAGGAGACACTTCTTTCTTTGAAAGGGCATCTTTACGATGAGCTTTTGGGGATCTTGGTTTAGGCGATGGTTTCTTTGTTTTCTGTTCTACCGGAGCCTTACCTGTGATAGCCTGGTGGTCCAGTATTTTATAGATAAGATCTTGCTTTGAGAGCCTTTTAAAGGCTTTGAGATTTAGCTTTTCTGCTAAAGCCTTCAGATCAGGCACTAGCATGTCATTTAGTTGTAGTATATCGAGCATTATATCGATTTGTTGTGTGTTTTAAGTTGTATTATAGTAAACCTATCTAATGAATAAGTACTATCAATGTTAGTTATATATGACTTTATTTCAATTGCGGTGGGCATTTTCGATCAATTAGATCGATTTAGTGGCTTGGTTCTAATCCATTGTGTACCAAACATCTACTATGTATATTCACAAAAATTAACTGTCTCAGTATGTTGCTGTTGAAATAGATAGTGTAGGAAAATGACGGATTTCAAAATATCCTAATCCGATCAAGATGATTGATTTGTGCTGCAAAAATACATTTATAATTTGAATATCAAAATACTATCTTTGCCAACATTGATTCACAAGACTAAATTAGGTCCTGTAATATTCATTTTTCAAGGATTTTGATATGCTTTTACTAAGTACGATAAGAGAAGAAAGAGAGCGCCTACTAGAGGGTCTCGCCAAGAGAAAATTTATTGATGCAGCTGCTACGCTCGATAAGATACTAGCGCTGGATGATGAGAGAAAATCCTCTCAGACACAATTAGATCAGTTGCTATCAGAACAAAAGTCACTTTCTAAAGAAATAGGCGATCTATTCAAATCTGGCAAAGTAGAAGAGGCTAATGCTATGAAGGCTAAGGTTGCGGAGCTCAAAGAGAAATCTAGTACACTCGAAGAGAGATTTAAAGCTGTGAAGTCTGAATTAGAAACGGAACTTCTAGGCTTACCTAATCTAGCGCATACCTCTGTACCTGCAGGAAGTACGGAAGAAGACAATGAAGTAGTTCAGGACCTTACTGGTAATATACCTGATCTAGGGGACGATGCGATGCCACACTGGGACTTATCTGATAAATATGGAATATTTGATCTTAAATTAGGTGTTAAGCTTACGGGTGCTGGATTTCCGGTATTTAAAGGTCAAGGAGCAAGACTACAACGATCATTGATTAATTTCTTCTTAGATGAGGCTAGTAATGCCGGATATAGGGAGTACGTACCGCCTCTTATGGTTAATGAAAATTCTGCTCGAGGTACTGGACAATTACCTGACAAAGAAGGACAGATGTATTATGTCAATGAAGATGATCTTTATCTGATTCCTACAGCGGAGGTACCTCTCACTAATATATATAGAGATGTAATCCTCAATGAAGATATTTTTCCTATTAAAATGTGTGGATATACACCTTGTTTCCGCCGAGAAGCTGGATCTTATGGTGCTGATGTCAAAGGACTTAATCGTGTACATCAGTTTGACAAGATAGAGATAGTGCAGGTACAACACCCTGAAAAATCATATGAAACACTAACTCAGATGTGTAACTATATTGAAGGGCTATTACAAAAATTGGAACTGCCATACCGTATACTGCGTTTATGTGGTGGAGATCTTAGTTTCGCAAGTGCACTTACATTTGATTTCGAAGTGTACTCCGCAGCCCAGAAAAGATGGCTAGAAGTTAGCTCTGTTTCCAATTTTGAGACTTTCCAGACTAACAGACTTAAGCTTAGATATCGTAATGAAGAAGGGAAAACTACCTTAGCACACACGCTTAATGGAAGTGCATTAGCACTTCCTCGTATCATAGCCGCGTTACTGGAAAATAATCAAACAAGTGACGGAATCACTATACCTGACGTCTTAAGAAAGTATACAGGTTTTGATAAAATAAAGTAAATTAAAGTATGTTTGGATACATAGTAATTGTAGGTATATCATCTCTAATAGGGATGGGTATTAGTGGTAAACTCAAAAGTAAGTTTGCTCACTACTCAAAGGTGCCATTAAGGTCAGGTATGACTGGAGCTGAGGTAGCCAAGAAGATGATGGACCACTTTGGTATCCATAATGTGAATATAGTGCAGGGCAAAGGTATGCTTACAGATCATTACAATCCACAGACCAAAACGGTTTCGTTATCGCCAACTGTATTTAATGGTAGATCTATAGCATCGGCAGCAGTAGCAGCACACGAGTGTGGACACGTAGTCCAGCATGCTGAGGCGTATAGTATGCTTACTATGAGATCTAATTTAGTGCCTCTAGTACAGATGAGTAGTAAGTTACAGCAGCTTTTATTTTTTGCTATGGTAGCAGGGTTGGCTTCAGGCATCTTTGGTAATATATTTATGATCGTATTGTTAGCTACTTTTGGTATCACAGCACTGTTTAGCTTAGTAACTTTACCTGTTGAGTTCGATGCGAGTAATCGAGCATTGGCATGGATAGAAGACGCTGGTATAGCGCATGGGGCCGAATTGGATGGTGCAAAAGACTCACTTTGGTGGGCAGCGATGACATATGTAGCGAAAGCCATGTCTTCATTAGTATTATTTTTATTTATTTTGCTTCAAATGATGGGAGGAAGAAACTAAGCGAGCAATTGCTTTTCGCAGAAAAACATGCGTAGAAGCAATATAGTTTGGGTTGCGCAGCAAACACATGGCCTACTTTTCAAGTTCAAACGAATGAATCGACAACTAACTACAAAGAGATAATTTTTTAAGTATTATAATATATGAGCGAATTTTTAGAAGAAACATTAATGGAAGGTGACGATGACATGCAAAAGTCACTAGAACACCTAGCAGCAGAATTAACAAAGATCAGAGCAGGTAAGGCATCACCAGCAATGCTAAGTAGTGTCAACTGTGACTATTATGGTACACCGACACCTATCTCACAGGTAGCCAACATGGGTACAGCAGATAGTAAGACCATCACTATTCAACCCTGGGAGAAAGGTATGCTCGCTGTAATAGAGCGTGCTATATTTGAAGCCAATCTAGGACTTACCCCTATGAATGACGGAGAATTTATCCGTATTAGCGTACCACCTATGACTCATGAGAGACGTAAAGATTTAGTGAAGCAGTGTAAAGGAATAGGAGAAGACGCGAAAGTTAGTCTTAGGAGTATCCGCCACAAGTTGATGGACGCCATCAAAAAAGAGGTGAAGGAAGGATACCCTGAAGATGCAGGAAAGCGAAAGGAAGAAGAAGTAGAAGACAAAGTAAAATCCTACACAAAGAAGATAGAAAACATGATTGACGCAAAGGAAAAGGATATCATGACTGTGTAAGTTCATTCGCGTATCGAATAAACAATTTCGGAGTTGTGCAGTTTTTTTAATGTTGACACTACCACGATCCAGAGAATTTCTATAAGAAATTAGTGAGACTGAAAGTCAGACAGAATTTTATAAAAACGCATTGACTTACCAAGATAAGGCTAAATTTAATGGGGTGTAGCAAAATCTTTTTAGATGCAGCAACGCATTCACCTAGAGACAAAAACAAAAATTAAAGTCCATCAAAGAAGTACATTCAAAAAATAAAAGCAATCATAAGGACTCTTCTGAATCATGTTAGAAGGGTCTTTCTTTTATGATAAAAATTTTTTGAAAATCCCTGAAGTAACAAACAATGTGGCAGAAATAGATGTCCAATATGGACCAAAAGTTATAATGGCGATTATTACTCTTTAATTGGATTGTGGATAATCAAAAAATGATAAATCTATTAGAGAAATCACCTACTAAAAACGGACTGGATTTTTTATTTAAATTTTTATCGTCTACTAGTTAGTACTAATCTTAAATTCATATTGTCGTCTGTAATTTCTACAGTAAAAATATGGACTCAGATTAGTACGCTGAAACGGTTAAGAGTAGATTTATTCTCTGATTAGCTTATTAATACGCTCATTACCCATGATTTTATATTTTTGCACTCTTATTAGAGAACAGATACAATATGGCACAGTACAAAGATCACAAGTCACTTAATCTTCCTGAGATAGATAAAGAGATCAGAGCATTTTGGGATATAGAAAATATCTTTCAGCGGAGTATAGATGAGAAGCCTGAGGATAAAACTTACGTTTTCTATGAAGGACCACCATCTGCTAATGGTATGCCTGGTATCCACCACGTGATGGCACGTACGGTTAAAGACATCTTCTGTAGATTCAACACTATGAAAGGTAAACGTGTGCTGCGTAAAGGTGGCTGGGATACGCACGGACTACCTGTAGAGTTATCAGTAGAGAAAGAACTTGGTATCACTAAAGAAGATATCGGTACTAAGATCACGGTAGATGAATATAATCAGAAGTGTAAAGAAACCGTAATGCGTTACAAAGACGTATGGGATGACCTTACAGTCAAGATGGGCTATTGGGTAGACCTCGATGATCCATATATCACTTTCGAAAACAACTATATCGAGTCTGTTTGGTGGCTACTTGATCAGCTACACAAGAAAGGTTACATGTATAAAGGTTATACAGTACAGCCTTATTCGCCAGCTGCAGGTACAGGACTAAGTACACATGAGCTGAATCAACCAGGCTGTTACAAAGACATAATGGATACTTCTGCGGTAGCACAGTTTAAGCTGAAGAAAAACGCAGCATCAGAATTTCTGTACGAAGGAAATGAAGCTGGTGATGTTTATTTCATAGCTTGGACAACGACACCATGGACACTCCCATCGAATACGGCCTTGGCTGTAGGGAAGAAGATCGACTATGTACGTATCGCTACCTACAATCCATATACTAAACTTCCTGTCAACCTGATATTAGCGAAAGCGCTAGTAGGCAAATGGTTCAACGAAGCTGCTGCGGAAGAATACTATGAGGCCTTCAAACCAGAAGATAAAGTAATACCATATAAGATCACAGGAGAGTACAAAGGTGCAAGCTTTGAGATGCTCGAATACGAGCAACTGTTGCCATACATGCAGCCTGAAGATGGCGATGCATTCAAAGTAATCTGTGGTGACTTCGTATCTATATCTGACGGTACAGGTATCGTTCACTTAGCGCCATCATTCGGTGCGGATGATATGTTTGCCGCTAAAAAATATGGTATCGGATCATTGACGCTTGTTGACTTACAAGGTAAGTTCGTGGATGAGGTGACTGACTTCGCTGGAAGATATGTCAAGGATTACAAGGATGAAGGAGATGCGTATAAAAACGTAGATGTCGATATCTCAATTATGCTCAAGGAGCAAAACAAAGCATTCAACGTACAGAAATACAGTCACAATTATCCACATTGTTGGAGGACTGATAAACCAGTATTATACTATCCATTGGATAGTTGGTTCATTCGTACTACGGCAGTAAAAGATCGTATGATAGAACTCAATAAGACGATCCAGTGGAAACCTGCTCACACAGGAGAGAAGCGATTCGGTAATTGGCTAGAGAATCTCCAAGATTGGAATCTATCAAGATCAAGATATTGGGGCATACCGCTTCCGATCTGGCGTACAGCTGATAATAGTGACGAGATATCTATAGGATCTATTGCAGAGTTAAAATCTGAAATAAACAAAGCGAATAAAGTATTAGGTCTTAGTCAAGATATGCCAAAAGATCTTCACCGTCCGTATATCGATGATGTGATATTAGTATCTGATGGTGGTAAAGAAATGAAGCGTGAGCTAGATCTTATCGATGTATGGTTTGATAGTGGATCGATGCCATATGCACAGATGCATTATCCATTTGAAAATAAAGAATTGCTCGACTCTAGATTCCCTGCAGACTTTATCGCCGAAGGTGTAGATCAGACGAGAGGATGGTTCTTTACATTGCATGCGATTGCCTCTATGGTATTTGACAGTGTAGCATACAAGACGGTAATATCTAACGGTCTTGTACTCGACAAGAACGGTGTGAAAATGAGTAAGCGACTTGGTAACGCAGTTGATCCATTTGAAACGCTAGACAAGTATGGAGTAGATGCCACAAGATGGTATATGATCAGTAACGCATCACCTTGGGATAATCTCAAGTTTGATGAAGCCGGAATAGAAGAAGTGAGACGTAAGTTCTTTGCTACGATGTTCCAGACATTTAAGTTCTTTAGCCTATATGCCAACATCGATCACTTTAATCATAGCGAAGGATATATACCATTAGAAAACCGTCAAGAGATCGACAAATGGATTATTTCTTTACTCAATACACTCAAAAAAGAAGTAGATGCAGATTTTGCAGCATATGAGCCGACGCAAGCAGCTCGTAGGATTCAGTCATTCGCGGATAGTCATCTGAGTAATTGGTATGTGAGATTATGCAGACGTAGATTCTGGAAAGGAGAATACAGTAAGGATAAGATCGCAGCCTACCAGACATTATACGAATGTCTTTCCACTATATCTAAACTGATCGCACCGATATCGCCATACTTTAGTGATTGGTTATTTAAGAACCTAAATGATGTATCTCAGCTAGAGTCGCACCCATCAGTACACTTGGTAGATTTCCCTCAGCCAGTAGATGGAGCCATCGATAAAGCCTTAGAAGAACGAATGGATTATGCGCAGCGCATCTCATCATTAGTATTATCGCTTCGTAAGAAAGATAACCTAAGAGTACGTCAACCATTGAAGCGTATCTTACTTCCTGTGCTCAATCCACAGTTCCAAGGGCAAGTAGAGGCTCTTAAGGATCTGATCATGGCAGAGGTAAATGTAAAGGATATTGAATACATCACAGATACTTCTGGTATTATCAAAAAGAAAGCTAAGGCAAACTTCAAGACGCTAGGTCGTAAGCTCGGTAAGGATATGAAAGCAGCAGCAGCGATAATTCAAAAATTTGATAATGACACCATTACTCAGATTGAAAAAAGCAATAGCTACATAGTCGATCTCGGTGAAGTGAAATATGAAATCGATCTAGAAGATCTTGAAATCATAGCGGAGGATGTCCCTGGATGGCAAGTTGCTTCTGACAAGGAACTGACTGTAGCATTAGATATACAATTAGATGATGCTCTCATAGCAGAAGGAGTGGCAAGAGAATTGGTCAATCGCATCCAAAATCTAAGAAAGTCAAATGAATTTCAAGTAACTGACCGTATTAATGTAAAGATTAGTGATCACGTTTTAGTGAAAGCTGCTTTAGCTGGACACACAGATTACATTGCTTCTGAAGTATTAGCAAATAGTGTTTCTATGGAATCAAATTGTGGTCAAGAAATAGAATTGCTAGATGGCGATATAATTGTTATAGAAGTGAAGAGAGGCTAATTAGAAGATAATAATTGTAGATATTAATAGCCATTCATACTAATAAGGATGGCTGTTTTTTAGTTCTATATTGACAACCAATTTACTTTTCAACCCTCAAATTGAATCAATTTCGCTCCAAAAGACGTTTTAATTTTAGTTCTTGTTGCAATTAGCCTAAACACCTATATTGCATTCTTATAATATGTTAATGTCAATGAAGTTGTCCAGATTCCTATTTGTAACCTTTATTATACTCTCTGTTATCGTGGTTCAAGCCCAAGATAGCAAATTAGCTAATTCTTACTTCCGTAATGGTGAGTACGAAAAAGCAGCAGAAGTATATAAACGTATGTTCGATAAGACAGGTAAGAATGATTACTATTTTGAGCGCTATATCGCTTCGCTCTTGGAAGTTGAAAACTTTGAGCAGGCAGAAGACGCCATTAAAGGACAAATAAAAAAGAGACCGAAAGAGATACAGCTGTATGTACAATACGGAGTCCTCTACGATAAGCAATTTATGCCTGAGAAGTCAAAACAAATGTATCAGAAAGCCATTAGCAATATCAATGGTAATGTACATATGATCAACAAATTAGGTAGTTCGTTCGCGAGATCTGGCAATTATGATCTAGCAATACAAGTATATGAGTCGAGCAAAGAAGTGCCAGAATTACAATACAATTATAGCTACCAATTGGCTGATATGTATCGCCGAACAGGTAAAGTCAGCAAGATGCAAGACGAGTTTCTCAACAGCTTGATTAAAAGCGAAAAGAGAATGAAGAGTGTTAAAACCATTTTCCAAAGAGAATTAGATAAAGAAGGGTATACCATGCTACAGACTAAGTTGTACGAGCGTATGACTGAACAGCCAGAGATGGAAATTTTTCCTGAGATGCTGATGTGGACTTTCATCACACTGAAACAATACGACAAAGCTCTTAGACAGGCAAGAGCTCTAGATAGACAATTTGAAGAAAATGGAGGTCGCGTATTTGATATTGCAGAGATCGCTTTGGATGATAATTATTATGATACAGCGATTAAAGGCTTTGAGTACATTACTACTAAAAAAGGAATCAATACTAGCTACTACCTCGAAGCCAAAAGAGGTTTACTCAAAGCAAAAAGGTTTAAAATCACAAAAGACTATAGCTATACTCAAGAGGATCTTTTAGCTCTGGAAGAAGAGTATATATTATTTATGGCGGAGTATGGTCGTAATAGTCAGACGGTATTACTTATGCAAGAGTATGCCGAGTTACAGGCTTTATATATGAATGATATTGACGAAGCAATAGAAGTTCTAGAGGAGTTGATTGGATTCGCTGGAGTCGAGAAATACACACTGAATCAATCAAAAATCAACTTAGCTGATTACAAACTTATACAAGGCGATATATGGGAATCAACGCTCTTATATTCACAAGTAGATAAAGAATTCAAAGAAGCATCGATAGGAGAGGAGGCAAGATATCGTAATGCTAAACTATCATACTATATTGGAGATTTTGAGTGGGCTCAAGAGCAATTTGATATTCTCAAGAGAGCAACAAGTAAATTGATCTCCAATGATGCGATAGATAAGGCAGTATTCATTATGGACAATATGGCTTTGGATACCACAGATGCGCCACTCAAGATGTATTCGGGATCAGAGCTACTCATTTTTCAAAATAGATTTGAAGAAGCACAAACAAAATTAGATTCTATTACTACTATATATCCTGAACACTCATTAGAAGACGATGTATTCTACAGTAAAGCTCAGATCCATATGAAAAAGCGTGAATATCAAGATGCAATTGGATTCTACGAAAAGATAATTGAAAAATTTCCAGAAGAAATTAGAGCAGATAATGCACTTTTCGAAATGGCACAACTCTTTGAACTCATCCTCCAAGATAAAGTTAAAGCGCTAGAGTTGTACGAAAAACTTTTCCTAGAGTATTCTGGTAGTACCTTCGCAGTAGAAGCAAGAAAGCGATTCAGAATACTTCGTGGCGACGAAATTTAGAATTTTTGCTCGACTGTAGTCGCTTATTTACTAGTCAAGCTAAGCGTTCTATTAGCAGAACATTTCATTTCCTAAATCCTAGAAGGGTTTGAACAGAATCAGTTGTGGATAAAATTTATGGATTATGAGGTTAGATTTCCATTAACCTAAAGTGGATTAATGTGAAAAGGATCGGTATGCAATTGTCTCATAATTATACAATAGGATCTTTAGGAGAGAATTACCTTGCTACTTAATCTAATCAAAATTCTCTCATAATACTTCGGCAATATTTCTATCTTGTTGTATGCGAAAGCTTTTAGTGCTCTTTTTACTTTTATCGACCACCATTCTCCTCTCTCAAAGTATCAATACTGATTTTGGCAAAAATCGTGTGCAATTTACTGACGATTTTAATAGTTGGGATAAATATGAGACAGAGAATTTTGTCACTTATTGGTATGGCAAAGGTAAAATGCTCGGAAAGACCGTCCTACAATATGCTGAACTAGATCATACTGATATCCAAGACATCTTGGAGCATCGTATGAATGATAAAATTCAAATCATTGTGTACCTAGATGTCACAGATTTCAAGCAATCTAATATCGGTACAGAAGATATATTTGGTTCTACTACAGGAAAAACTAAGATAGTAGGTAACAAGATGTTTGTCTACTTTGATGGGAATCACTCACACCTCAGAAAGCAGATAAGAGAAGGTATAGCTAGAGTTTACCTCAATGCTATTCTATTTGGGTCCAGTATACAAGAGATAGTACAAAATGCCGTGTTACTTAAGTTGCCAGAGTGGTACAAAGAAGGTGTTGTAAAGTATGCTGCTCAGCCGTGGGATAATGAGTTCGATGATGAATTGAGAGATTTATTAGAAAGCAATAGCAAGTACAGTAACTTTGAGAAGTTGGCAGATTCACATCCTGAGATTGCAGGACACTCGATGTGGTATTATATAGATCAAAACTATGGTCGACTCTCGATATCCAATCTACTTTATTTTGCAAGATTGTCATCTAATCTAGAAAATAGTTTTGGTTATGTGCTCAATAGCAATTATAAGCAATTACAAAGGGATTGGTCGGAATATTGGTTTAGTCATTATGATAGTGAAAATGACTTATTTGACGCTACAAATTTGAGCAAGGAAGTAGATCTCAAGAACAAGTCATACGTACCCGTATCTCATCTGAGCTATAGCCCTGATGGAAGTCAACTATTGTATGTGTATAATCAGCAAGGCAAGTATCGGATTATGCATAGAGAAATGGAGAGCGGGGATGAGAAAACGATAATGAAATATGGTCATCGCAATGCTTTGCAACAAACGGACTACTCTTATCCTAGTATAGTATGGCATTCATCAGGAAACGAATTTTCGATGGTACACGAACATAGAGATCTGAGGTATCTGCGCAAATACAAGCTAGGTGATAAAGTGACCTACGAAGAACAATTATTGCCAGAGGCCATTCGTAGAGTATATAGTATTGATTATATATCAGATACAGAGTATATCATGTCGGCTAATATGGTTGGTTATTCAGATTTGATTCACTATGATTTCATATTGAGAGAGCCTATGCAGCTTACCAACGATATGCATGATGACTTATCAGTGCAGCTTATAGATCGTGGTCAAGATAGAGGCGTATTATTTACATCTAATAGACCATTGGATTGGAAAGACCTAGAGGATATCGATACCATAGTACCTCAGGGGAATCTGGACCTATATTTCTATAATTTAGAGAGTAAATCGATTGAGCTTATCTATGATACGAAGTTTGATATCACAGATCCTATATATATGAAACATGGAAAAGTATCATACTTATCTAACCAAAGTGGAATGCAAAATCATTACATATACGATATGTCAACGGGTATTTCTTCTGTAAAAAGTAATGTAGATAGAAATATCATTTTGCATGCGATGAGACCTAATTCCAAGATAGCTACATATACTTATTACTATGATGGGGGTTATAGAATATTTGACAAAGATATAAGCGGATCTTTTGAGACAGCTACTACATTTTATTACAAGGGTCTTGAAGAACTTACTCAAGAGACAGAAGAGGTGCCTCTCATTTTTCTAGATAGTAATGATAATACTATGCAGCCAGAGTATATGTTTCAGAGTAAATTTCCTGATCCAGCTGTGTTGCCAGAATTAGAATTATCTACAGAGAGTAGGCTTTCATTACATAATGATATTATAGATGGAGATAGTCTTAATGAAGAAGATCTTGCAGATTGGAATCCAGCTAGAATCGTTGCAGGAAGGAAGAAATTCAGGGTAGATAATTTTACTACTAAATTTGATAATTCTGTTCTTTTTGAAGGATTAGAAAACTATAATAATCTAGGAGAAGGTATCGATTTTGGGGCATTAGGAATTAATGAACCAGCGAATGAATTGCAATACGCACCTAATGGTATATTGTTTCAAGCGACTGTAAAAGATCTGTTCGAAGACGATGTATTGGTAGGTGGATTTCGCCTTCCAACTAGGTTTAATGGTTCAGAGTTTTTCTTGATTTACGAAGACAGAAAAAAATTGATAGACAAAAAATATAGTCTATATCGAAGGACATATGGTGAGACATACGAAAGTAGTTCAAATCAATTGTACCGAACGAGTACAAATTTGATGCTTGGAGAATTTCAAATAAAGTATCCATTTGATATATTTAGAAGTATACGACTCAGGACTAGCTTGAGATTAGATAGATACTTGCTGAAATCTAGTGATGAAGAATCTCTAGATGATCCTATATCGTTTGATAAAAGACTAAGTATCAAGGCAGAGTATGTTTATGATAACACGATAGACATATCTACTAATATAAAGAATGGGACTAGATATAAGTTCTATATAGAAGCTATCAATAGTTTCGATTTACAAGTGGTGGATGGATTCAAATTAAGTCCATCAGAAGGATTCACTTCTGTCTTAGGCTTTGACTTAAGGCATTACATACCATTACTTCGACACTCAGTATTAGCGCTCAGAGGAGCGGGAAATGGATCTGTGGGTTCAGAAAAAATTCTCTATTATCTTGGTGGTATGGAAGGTTGGATATTTCAGTCATTTGATCAAGAAACTAATACTCCGGCTAATACTAGATTTGCTTATCAGACTGCTGTAAATCAGTTAAGAGGATTCAAAACCAATGCGAGAAATGGAGGTTCTTTTGCTCTGATAAATGCAGAGCTAAGACTGCCAATTTTTAAGTATTTATTGGGACCAAATAAAGGTGTTTCATTCTTTAAGAATTTTCAGTTTACGACATTTTTTGATATTGGTACTGCCTGGCATGGATTATCTCCTTGGGGTGATGACAATCCACTAAATGCGGTTCAAGTAAATAGTGGAGATGTCATTTCACTCAATATCAATTACTTTCGTAATCCATTACTTATGGGCTACGGAACCGGCGTTCGTGCTACTATATTGGGTTACTTAGTGAAATTTGACTATGCATGGGGAGTAGAGAATGGTAAAGTGCAAGACTCTAGATTTTACTTTAGTATAGGAGCTGATTTTTAAGCTTCATACTAGATAATTATGGAATTGGATAAAAAATAACTAAAGTTAAGGATAGGTTAAAAATTTCGATTTCTAACTATAGTGATAGACTTTTGCTTTGAATCGTCGATGTGGCCTCATAGTCTCAATCAAAAAGGATACTATCCATCGCGCCTTTTTGTTCAATGATAAGTCTTCATTTATCACGAAGTACAAATTTCCTCTATGGCAGATAAGTAGTAATTTATTAATATGGATCTTTGAGTAACATGAAAGACACAATATGAGCCGTCTAGGCTTCGAATTTTTATAGCTTGGTATTAAAATCTAGGAAAGCTACCTATTTGTCAATTTGTAAAACGATTATATCGATCTCTGATTAAAAAAATTTATAAAACTCTGAATGAATAAAATAATTATAAAGTCCATCGAGCAGAGTGATATCAATACTTTAGAAGCATTGTACTACACTAAGGAGATTGAAAATTTTAGTGAAACAAAAAATGATCATCATCGAGTAAGATTAGATCATTTATCTAAATTATATTTGGCCTGTTATTTTTTCGATGGTAGGCTTCTTTTTTAGTTAATCTTAGCGCTATGAAAAACCTAAAAGCTATTATCTTCGATTTCGGTGGAGTTCTACTAGATCTTGATATCTCTAAGACGAAAGCGGCTATGAGTAAACTACTCAATACGGAGATGGTCGCTCCTTACAGGAACAAGTACAGAGAGATAACATTGGCCTTGGAGAAAGGAGAAATGCTTCCAGAGGCTTTTATATTCGCCATACAGTCCATGTGTGAACCTGTGCCTCAAGGTAGAGAAGTAGTGGATGCTTGGAATGCTATGCTTTGTGGATGGCAGCAAGATAGATTTATACTTCTAGATGAACTAAAGAAGGATTATAATATCTATTTATTGAGTAATACCAATCAGATACATTTGGATTATGTTATGCGCGAATTGAAAGAAGTTTATCAAATTGATAATTTTGAAGATAGATTTTTTGATCAATGCTTTTACTCTCACAAAATGAATGCTTGGAAGCCTGAAAAAGAAATATATAAACAAGTTGAGGCTACAATTGGATTAGAGCGTTCTGAATTTATCTTTATTGATGACAATAGTAATAATGTAATAGGTGCCAAAGAACTGGGCTGGCAAGCTTATCTTCACCCAACAAATACAGATCTTAGACTCACTCTCAATAACGCTGGAATAGGTATCTAAATCAGAAACTAAAGAGATAATATCATGAACAGAATATTATATAATGTTACAGTCAATATAGATCACAGTAGCCACAAAGAGTGGGTGGATTGGATGAAGTCAACACATATTCCTGATGTTATGGCAACAGGAAAATTTCTTACTTATCAGCTACAAAGAATCTTAGAGACTGAAAATGAAACGGGAGTAACATATGCTATACAGTATTTAGCTCCCAATATGCAAGCCTATCGAGAGTATCAAGAGAATTATTCAGAAGCCTTGCAATCCGAACATGCAAAGAGGTACAATGGTCGATATGGAGCTTTCCGTACATTGATGGAGGTTCTAGATATGTCAAATTAATTTCAGGAATTATAAGTCGAACAAAAACATCTTTACGTCTAATAGTTGTTAAATTCGTTTCTTATTTAAACATATTACACCTCGAGTCAATCAATCAACTGCAATGAAACAACTATTTACCTTTGTATTATTATTAAGTTCATTCATATCGTATAGCCAATTCGGCAACTGGGGAGGAAAAAAGAAAAAGTCTATCAAAGGTAAAATCGAAGGAGTTCTTATCGATTCTATAACAAATGCTACGATTTCTTATGCTACTATCACAATGAAAAGAGGTGATACCAACCTAGACGGTGTACTCTCTGAAGAAAATGGATCTTGGAGAATAGGTGAAGTTACTACGGGTAAATATGATCTTTACATTAGTTTTCTTGGATATAAGGAAAAAGTGATTCGAGATGTAGAGACTACTCTCAAAGATCCGGATGTTAATCTTAATACTATATATCTAGTCCCTTCATCAGTAATATTGGATGGAGTGAAGATCACAGAAAAACGTGCACTCATTGAGAACAAACCAGACAAGTTAGTCTTCAATGCGGAAGATGACTCAAGTATAGCTGGTGGTGATGCCACAGATGTATTGCGAAAAGTTCCTCTTTTGTCCGTTGATCTTGAAGGTAATGTATCGCTCAGAGGATCGCAGAATGTAAGAATTCTTATTAATGGTAAGCCTAGTGGAATGTTCTCTTCCAATGTAGCAGACGCTCTCAAAATGTTTCCTGCAGATCAAATTAAAAAAGTAGAAGTAATTACATCTCCGGGGGCTAAATACGATGGAGAAGGAAGTGGAGGTATCATAAATATAATTACTAAACGCACAGAACTTGAAGGGCTTGCTGGTTCTATCAATGCGTCTGCGGGTAATCGTCAAAACAATGCTTTTGTTAATATTAATGCAGGAAAAGGGAGATTTGGACTTACGGCAAATTCATCTGTTTTTTATTCAGTACCAGCGGATGGGATTAATGAATTTTTGAGAACGGCAGATGTTCCAGGTGGTCAAAGTGAATATATTCAAGAGGGTAATACGAAAACTTCTCGACTTGGATTCAATGGATCTCTATCTGCATTTTATGATCTCAATGCTTATAATGCTTTTAACAGTTCATTCTCTTTAAGAGGCTTTGGATTTGATACTGATGCTAGTAGTACAGCTACACTCAATGATCCCACAAATATTATTATGGGTGAAGTATTTGACGATAAATGGACAAGGCTAAATAAAACAGAAACACTCAATAGTGGATTCGATTGGAGTACGGATTATACTAGAAAATTTGAGGATGATGAAGTTAAGGAATTAACAATGGCATTTCAGCTCTCTGGCAATGTACAGAATCAAGATTATGACTTAGTAGAAGATTATAACTTATTTAACATTCTAGATAGGTCAGAGCAAGTCAACAATGACGGTGATAATCTAGAGACGACAATACAAATTGACTATGTGCAACCATTGCCTAAGTCTATCAAATTAGAGGTGGGTGCAAAAGGAATACTAAGAGATATTACGAGTGATTATAAATTCAATGTACTGGATGAATCTTCTGGGCAATACCAATTGGATTTGACTAGATCTAATGTATTTGATTATGATCAAGATGTGGTATCTGGATATGCTTCGCTTAATTATACCCTAGGAAAATTTGGATTTATTACAGGTCTTAGAGTCGAGAATACTCAGATTAAAGGTGACGATCTAGAAGGAGGTGTTTTCGAAAATGACTATCAAAGCTATCTGCCAAGTTTTACCGTAAGTAGATCTCTATCTAATTTTAGACAACTTAAACTAAGTTATTCAAAGCGTATCCAAAGACCCAATCTTAGATTCATAAATCCATTTAATAATTCCGCTGATCTATTTAATCGAACAGAGGGAAATCCATTCCTCAATCCTGAGATTACACATCAAGTAGAGCTTTCATACAACTTCAATGTGTTTGGAGCTATGATATATGCGAGTCCATACTATAAACGTACGGACGATGTAATAGAGCAAGTGCTATTAGTAGAAAATGGAGTTTCGACTAATACGTACAAGAACATAGCAAAGAGTGAGTCGTATGGTATCAATCTATTCACGAGTAAGAGTATTAAGAAGCTTACCGCTAGAGTAGGAGGTAATGTATATAGTTACAGCGCTAATGGATTTGTTAATGGAGTAGAAAGAGAACGCGATGCAATACTTTACCAAATATTCTGGGGAGGAGACTATAGCTTTACAGGTAATTTCAAATCTGATTTCTTTGGATTTTTCAGGTCACCAAATGCTACCCTTCAAGGTGAAACTCCTAGCTTTTGGATTTACGGATTTGGATTTAGATATGATTTCAAGAAAAGTAGCTTGGGACTCAAATTTATTGATCCATTTAATGCTACTAAGTCATTCAATTCAGAGCAAGTCGGGCCAGGGTTTTATCAGAAGAATGATTTTGCTATTCCATTTAGATCTATTGGTATCAACTTTAGATATAAGTTTGGTAAAGTAGATTTCAAGAAGAGAAAATCGAAAATAAAAAATACAGACCTCAAGAAAGGTGATGATGCTGGTCAAGGTGGTGGTGGCCAAGGAGGAATGGGTCAAGGTAACTAACACGAATACATAGTGTAAATAAACGCAAAAGTATTTACTAAAAACAAGAACCACAAAATGTCAGGTAAACTTAAATTCGGTATTTAGGAATTCAATAATTCACAGAAGTTTATTTTTAAATAAAAAAAGCCTTCAAGCGAAAACTTGATTGCTCTATATTTTAATGCAAGGCATAATAATAATAATTACTTTCTAGCAATTGCTCTTTTCGCAGCGGCAATTACATCATCTACAGATAGTCCATATTTGTCAAGAAGATCAGTAGGCTTTCCACTTTCTCCAAATGAGTCATTGACAGCCACTAACTCTTGTGGAGTGGGTAACTTAGATCCTAATAGATTAGCTACACATGATCCGAGACCACCATTACGTTGGTGCTCTTCTGCAGTAACTAAACATCCAGTCTTACCTATAGATTTGAGGATGGCTTCATTGTCTAATGGCTTGATAGTATGTATGTTGAGTAGATCTACAGCGATTCCTTCTTTGGCTAATGATCTTGCAGCCTCTAGTGATTGCCATACCATATGTCCAGTAGCTACTATAGTTACATCAGACCCTTCATTCATATGTATCGCTTTACCGATTACGAATGGCTTGTCTTCCATGAACATAGGCCAAGCCGGACGACCAAATCTTAAGTAGACTGGACCTTCATATTCAGCTATAGCTAATGTAGCCGCTTTAGTCTGATGATAATCACAAGTATTGATTACCGTCATTCCTGGCAGCATATTCATCATGCCTATATCTTCGAGGATCTGGTGAGTAGCACCATCTTCTCCTAAGGTGAGACCAGCATGTGATGCACAAATCTTTACGTTTTTATCTGAGTATGCGATGGATTGTCTGATCTGATCATATACACGACCTGTAGAGAAATTGGCGAATGTTCCTGTGAAAGGCACTTTGCCGCCGATAGCCATTCCTGCTGCGAGGCTCATCATATTGGCTTCAGCGATTCCTACTTGAAAAAATCGTTCTGGGTATGCATCTTTAAACTTATTCATTTTGAGAGATCCAGTAAGGTCAGCACAAAGGCCTACCACCTCATAATTTTTCACAGCTGCTTCGTGTAGGCCGTCGCCAAATCCATCTCTTGTTCCTTTCTTTCCGCTAGACTGATAGTCTGATAGCATAGTATATATTTTAGTAAAGTTATTGTCGTTAGTTGTAATAATAAATGTCTAGTAGTCTCCTTGTGACTCTTCTAGTTGAGATAGTGCGTCAGCGAGTTGCTCATCACTAGGAGCTACTCCGTGCCATTTGTGAGTGCCTTCCATGAAGTCTACTCCTTTACCCATCTCAGTACGCATGAGGATTACTGTAGGTTGTCCGCTACCAGATCTTGCTTTAGCATCTTGTAGACCAGACAAAACAGATGACATATCATTGCCGTCCATTTCCATTACATACCATCCGAATGCTTTCCACTTTGCAGGTAGATCACCTAGAGACATTACATCTTTAGTATCTCCATCGATTTGGCGACCATTCCAATCTACTATGGCTACTAAATTGTCACATTTGTAATGTGCCGCATACATTGCTGCTTCCCATACTTGACCTTCTTGAAGTTCGCCATCTCCCATGAGGATGTATACCATCTTATCATCGCTATTGAGTTTTTTCGTTTGTGCTACTCCTATAGCAGCTGATAGACCTTGGCCAAGTGATCCTGAGGCAATACGAATACCTGGTAGGTGTTCATGTGTCGCTGGATGACCTTGTAGTCTAGAGTTGATATGTCTAAATGTAGATAACTCTGCTATTGGAAAGTATCCTGATCTAGCCAACACACTATACCATACTGGCGAGATGTGACCATTAGATAAAAAGAATAAATCTTCTCCTTTACCATCCATATTGAATGAGGAGTTATGGTTTAAATGGTTAAAATATAATGCAGTTAATAGGTCTGCGCAGCCTAGTGAGCCTCCTGGATGGCCTGAGCTTACAGCATGTACCATACGTACTATATCTCTCCGTACCTGTGATGCGATTTTTTTGAGTTCTGCGATTTCCGCCATTATAAAGTTGGTTATTATTGTTGTGTATATCTTTTGAGAATATGTAAACGATTCATCTGTTCAATATCTATCATGATTAATGAACGTTTATGATCGAGCATACAAGAAAATGATTCAGGCCAAGAAAAAAAATAGGCAATCTTGAAATACAAGACTGCCTATAAAATATCTTAGTTCAGTAATACTAGTTTACTGATTCTGAAAGAGCTTTTCCTGGCTTAAATTTAACTTGGTTTTTAGCTTTGATTTGGATAGTTGCACCTGTGAGTGGGTTTCTTCCTTCTCTAGCTTTTCTCATGTTAGTTGAGAATGTACCAAATCCAACAAAAGCAGCTTTGTCTCCTGCTTTAAGAGTAGACTGGATTGCATCGAATACACCATTTACAGCGTCAGATGCTTGGCTTTTAGTTAATCCTGCTGTTTCTGCTACTTGCGCGATTAGATCTCCTTTGTTCATCTTATTTATTATTTTAGTTAATAAGTAATTATATAAATATAAAAGTATATTATAAAAAATGTATATACAAAAGTATATTATAGAAAATACATATACAAATAATACCTAATAAAACGGCTGAAATCACGATAAATAAAGGGTTTTTATTCATTTTTGGGTATTAGATAACACTTGAAATGCCGATTTAGCTTACTTTTGAAATATAATTTAGCTCATTACCGTTTAATTAAGTCTCTATTAAAAGACAGATATATGAAGAAATACATCACTATAGCAAGCTATCTATTTGGATTCTTGCTCTTATCTACGACTCATACATCATGTAAAACTGGTTATGGTTGCCCAGCAGAAGAGGCATACTATAATGCCCAAGATAACCCTCAGCCAAAGTCAACCAAGAGAGGTGAGTCCAATCTATTCGGTAAGAAAAGAAGAAAAAAACTCAAAGAAAGAGGTCAATAATCAGCAATCTCTCTTTTTTGCTATTTAGAAAATACATCTGTTGATTGCAAAAAAAAAGTGGAAAACTAATTAAGGATTTGCACTTAATGGTCTGATGACCTATCAACTTACCAATGAAATTATCTTAGTGTAGGATATCTCCTTTATTCTTATGATATATCTATCTTCCTATCTTTATATTTCTTCTGTACATTCTTCTTCGCTATTGTAATATTGAGTATGCCATCTTTATAAGCTGCAGATATATTTTCACGATCGATTGTTTCAGGTAAGTGGAAACTGCGCTTAAAACTACTGTAGCTAAATTCTCTTCTCAAAAAAATATTTTCTTTATTGTTAGCAACTAATTCTTTATTGGTGCTCACTAGGAGTTGATCATTTTCTACTTTGATTACAAAGTCTAATTTGTCTAACCCTGGAGCAGCTAATATTATATTATGATTCTTTTCATTTTCAGTAATGTTGACCGAGGGTGAATCTGATACGAAATCAGTACCTATGATATCACTTAAACTGTTGTTAAGGACATTATCAATGACGGTTGTAATCTTATTCGAGGTAAATATTGGTTTTATCATATTATTTTTTCTTCGTCGGTTTAATACAGAAATGGATGATATATGATTAAGGCATAATAACGAAGAGGAAGCAAATGCCAAAACTTCCTCCTCGAGATACTAGTTTACTTGGCATCGCATTATTTTATTACGATATTCTTAGGTGTAGCTTCTGGCGTTTTTCCTATCGTTAGGTGTAATATGCCATTGGCAACCTTAGCACTGATATCTTCTTGGTTAGCATCTTTAGGAAGATTGAATGATCTAATGAATGCCCCATATGAGAATTCTTTAAGTCTATATGTATCTTCTGTAGACTTTTCTACCTCCGAGTTGATCACCAATTTGCCATCCATTATTGCAATATTGATATCTTCTTTATTGTAGCCAGGTAGAGACATTTCGATAGTATATTGCTTTTCATCTTGTTTTACATTGACGGCCGGTGTAGTCTGTACTTTATCCTTTACTGCGGAGTGAATAGGAGTATTCATTATTTCGTTAATCATATTAGTAAATTGTGGAAATACTACATGATTTCTTCTTTCTCTGTTACGGTAAGTTTTGTGATTCATATTGGTATTATTTAATATTTAGTATTTTTTATAATTCTTAATGAGTTTTAGCTCTCATCTACTCTTTTATTAGATCAATAGCTATTCCATTCCATTTTATAAGACAAAAGTAGAATTCTTGAACTATAAAAATGACAAAATGTCAACATTGATGAATTGTAAATGACAAAATGGCATTATTGTTGTTGTTATGTCTTATTCTGAGAATAAAAATAGCCAGTTGAAATATTAAATCAACGAGTTATTTTATAGATTCAGAATCAAAAATTATATTCCTATTATCTCGTTTCGAATCTAATTTCTAACTCTATTCTTTCCTCTTGCACTTTTCTATCTTTCATAGTTGCAATTCTGTTTTGAACGAATGCAGCGGTGATATGTTTATTTTTAAATGCTTACTTACATTAAAATGATGTTTTATTTTTTCAATTTTTGAAGAGGCAATTCGATTGCCTTCAATGTTCGAGAATGTCATATCCAAGTATAGGTAATACATTTAGTATTGATAAATTAGAGGTGAATTAGGCTAATGGATCGAATATGTTTATTGATTATGGAAGTCAATCTTTAGGTAAACGAATAACTATAACAGAAGGAGACGCTAAAGCAGATGTAAGTTCTCTTAACCCACTCAAACTTACAGGTACGGCTAAGCATGATCATCATCACTAGCTTTATTAATTGTCTTATAGGAAATTAAAGTAATATTAAATAAAAATCTATATGAAGGCCAACAGATTATTCACTCTATTATTAATAATATTAATTATATCGACTGTTGTAATATCTTGTTCTGATGATTCTACTACAACAACAAGAGGCAGTGGAATTGAAAGGCCATATCAGCCTTGGGTATTTCGCTCAGTATTAGATCAAAATCCACGTATGATTACTCTGGCGCTCAATAATAAACTTTGGGCAGCATATCGTACAACAACTGGTGGGCTTTATAAGGCATGGAGAGGAGAGGTCTTATTTGATGGGCCAGTTTACACTAATAATCATGGCCCTCAGCCCATGTCTATTGGCGACGCTTATGTGCAAAACGATGACAAATCAGTATGGAAACTGACAGAAGCAGACGGCACCGAGATACCTACAACATTTCAATATAAAGGTCATAAAGTAGTAGATGATAAAGCAGTACTGATGTATGAGCTCTCTGATAATACTACACTATCTGTGGTAAGGATCGAAGAAGAAGTAGAGACGGTAGAGTCTGAAGTAGGTGATATGATATTTCAAAGAAAATTTACAACTTCTAATTTACCTGTGGGTAAGCAAATAGTTTTGTCGACTTCTGCAAGTTCTATCGTGACTATCGAAAATGTCAAGACAAGTGGACAACTCACCAAAGTGATAGAAACAGAAGTGAAAAAGGGATCAAGATCACTTATAGTTATGACAGCAGATTTAGTACTTAATGCTAATGCTACCACAGATCTCAATGTATCTTTTGTTGCAGGAGCGTCGATACCTAATCCACATGCACTTGGAGACGAAGAAGATACGGACGGAATACCTGAGGGTGCCAGACTGATTGCACGAAATGACTGTAAAACCTGTCATAATAAGAATGTAAAGACGATTGGACCAGCTTATGTAGATGTAGCGAAGAGATATACAAATAATGAAGACAATATAAAGATGCTAGTAGCCAAAGTGACTAACGGTGGCTCCGGAGTATGGGGTAGTCAGATCATGAATGCTCACCCTGATTTATCTCAGTATGACATTACAAAGATGATAGAGTATGTAATGTCTCTTGATGCCGACACTGAAGGGAATAAAGAAGAGGATGTTACCATTAAAAAGGATATGAATGCAGAGTCTCCATCTAAGATTGTTAATCTAGAGGAGACAATCCCAGGCGCAGTAACTGTAATCTACAAGCAGAAAAAAGGAGTCCGAAATCTAGATGGTATGCAGACTACTAAAGCAATCAATGCTGGTATCATGCCCAATTTTGATAATATAAGTGGAGCTGATTTTGCCAATAATAGAGATAATTTTGGTCTAGTCTCAGAAGGTTACTTATGGATAGAAAAAGAAAATAGTTATAACTTCCGCATATGGAGTGACGATGGATCAAGAGTATCTCTTAACAGTAAAGTGATATTAGATAATGATGGAAATCATGGTACAGATTACAAGGAAGCATCGGTAACCTTAACCCAAGGATTGCATCCTTTTAAGATCGAATATTTCCAAGGTGAAAGTGGCAGTTACTTGTCATGGAACTGGAAACCTAGTGGCTCAGAAATGTGGATGGTGGTACCTGCAAAGAATATAGTGCATACCAAAGAGATGCAGACTGTAATAGGAGACCTAACTCTTCCTATGGCAAATATAACGCGTGTTCCTGGAGACGGATATATGGTTGATGGGGTGCATCCATCTTTTGATTTGTCACAAGTGAGACCAGAAACATTTATGCCGAAAGTAGGTGGAATGGATTTTATGTCTGATGGACGAATGGTAGTGAGTACATGGGATGCCGCAGGATCAGTATTTATGTTAAATAATATCAATGCAGCTAGCCCAGAAGATATTATAGTAACAAAGATCGCAGAGGGACTTGCAGAACCTCTAGGTCTGAGTGTTGTAGATGACGAGATTTATATCATGCAAAAGCAAGAGCTAACCAAGCTAGTTGATAATAATAATGACGGTCTAATAGATGAGTATCAGACAATTTGCGATGACTGGCAAGTCTCTGCCAATTTTCACGAATTTGGATTTGGTATGGCTTATAAAGATGGGCACTTCTACGCTGCATTAGCTACAGCAATTGAACCAGGAGGAGCAAGCACTAATCCTCAAATCGTGGACAGAGGTAAGTGTGTCAAGATCAACAAAGAAACTGGAGCTGTAGAATTTGTGGCATCAGGATTTCGTACACCTAATGGAGTCGGAATAGGATACGGTGGAGATATCTATGTAGCAGATAATCAAGGTGATTGGTTGCCATCTTCTAAGATCGTTAAAATACAAGAAGGTGCATTCTATGGAAATAGATCAGTGAATCCAGAATCGGTAAAAGACCTAAAGGATACACCGCCTGTAGTTTGGTTGCCGCAAGATGAAATTGGTAATTCACCTAGTACACCTTTATCAATTAATGTAGGGCCGTATAAAAATCAAATGATACATGGTGAAGTTACTCACGGTGGAGTGAAGCGTGTATTTGTTGAAGAGGTAGACGGCCAAATACAAGGTTCTCTTTTCAGATTTACGCAAGGAATAGAGGCTGGAGTCAATAGATTAGCATGGGGCCCAGATGGGGCATTGTATATCGGTGGTATAGGATCTACAGGCAACTGGGGACAGACTGGTAAGTTGTGGTACGGTCTACAGAGATTGGCCTATAATGAGAAACTAACTTTTGAGATGTTAGCGGTCAGAGCTAAGTCTAATGGCATGGAAATAGAATTTACCGAGCCGCTCAAAGAGGGTGATGGATGGAATCCTGAAGACTATTTGGTTAAGCAATGGTATTACAAACCTACCATTAACTATGGTGGACCTAAGATGGATGAGAAAGCACTTAATGTAAAGTCTGCTACAGTATCTGAGGATCGTAAAAGTGTTTTTCTAGAGTTCGATGGTCTCAAGGATAATCATGTAGTATATATCAAACTACTCAATCATTTTGTAAGTAAAGGATCAAGATCTTTATGGAGCACAGAGACATGGTACACTATGAATAAAGTACCATCCAATGTAAAAGGATCAGTGATAAAATCACCTTATAATAATCAACCTAATGAATTATCTGAATCAGAAAGAGCGGCAGGATGGAAATTATTATTCGATGGTAAGTCAACAGCCAACTGGCATAACTATGGTAAAAAGACTGTAGGTTCAAGTTGGAAAATAGAAAATGGTAATTTGACACTCGCTACAGATAAAAAACCAGATGGTGGATGGCAAGTAGCTGATGGTGGTGATCTTATCTCAGATGAACAGTATGAAAATTTTGAGCTCAATCTAGAGTGGAAAATAGCAAACTGCGGAAATAGTGGAATTATGTTTTCAGGAATAGAAACAGAAGAATACGATTATATATGGCAGACTGGTCCGGAGATGCAAATACTAGATAATACATGTCATCCAGATACTAAATTTGTTACTCATAGAGCAGGCGATCTTTATGATATGATAGAGACTAATCATATCACTGTCAAGCCAGCCGGAGAATGGAATAAAGTAAGAATCATCAAAGTGGATGGCGAAGTAGAATTTTGGCTTAATGGATACAAAGTGATAGAGTTCACTATGTACAACGAGGAGTGGAAAGAGATGATCTCTAAAAGTAAATTCGCAGATTGGAAAGGATTCGGTGAAGCGACAAAAGGTCACTTAGCCTTACAAGATCACGGCGATAGAATCTGGTTTAGAAATGTGAAGATTCTTGAGAAGTAACTTTATTGCAGCCTAGACGCTGTATTTTTTATAGTATGATTTGAGGGAATAACATAAACACCATTCTATTTCGTTTCTGCCTTTAAAAAACAAAGATCAAATAGCGTATACGCGAAATTTGGTCTTTAATTTCATGCTACAAGATCTTTTTCTCTCATGCTATTGAAAGCTTCAAATTTAATGATTAATTTTTGGTATTTGTAAATCAAAACTTAAACCCTGCAGTAAACTGAATTACTCCTTTAGATGTCTCAGTATTAGCTAAAGGAATATTGTCTCCTTCATTAGGATCGTATGCTATGTATCCTTCTTCATTACTGTTTCGCGCGTATGATAGATCTAAGTAAAAATTATTTTCTCTTAGTCCAACTCCAAAAGAGTAGGTAGAGCTATATTCTCCTTCGCCAGCATCATTAGAGTAAGGTGATTGTAGTAGTCCTGTTCCTAACCTCAGTCTAATTTTTCTATAAGCTAGTTCTGTACCTAATCTAAGGTTAACAATAGAACCAAGCTCAGATTCTATTTCTTTGTTCAGCTCCAAACCATAGTTGATGTCTTCGAGCTTTGTGCTGTAGGCACCTAGATCAAAAGTGGAGGATGAATAATCTAAAAACTCTAAATCAGCATTAGCAAACCCTTTTATATTTCCTAAATTATATAGCACCCCTACACTACTATTTACTTTCCAAGGAGTCTTGTATTGGTATTTAAACCTTCCATCAGAAGCTAATGCGTCGATATCATTATTATCAAATGTATATTCATCAGATTCGCCAAAATCTTCAGTAAGTGTATAGTAATTTGGAGAATGTATAGAAGCTCCTATTCTAAGTGGCTTTATTCCTTTATATATAAATCCAGCTTTGAAATTGATGCCTGCTCCACTAACATTTAGATAGTTTTCTCTATCATATTTATTGAATACATTTAGAGCATTGATGGCATCTTCTTCTGAGTAAGTCTTCTCTTCATCAAACAATACAAAAGGTATTCCTAAAGATATACCAATATCTAGTTTGTTATCATAGCTACCAGCCCATCCGAAGTTTAGTTCGCTCACATATCCTTTCTGAGATACGATTTGTTCTTTGGAGAGAGATGCATTTTGATATGGGACATCAAAGATTACGCTAGGTACTTCTTCAAGACTCTCAGAGTAACTACCCACAGTTACTCCTCTATATAGAAATGCTTTATTAAGATCAGCCACTTTCTGATACCCGATAGTAAAATTAGACGTTTGCCACTTACCTGAGCTAGGTCTTGATACAAATACTGCAGCCATATTACTCAATCCAAAGTTTGTCTTGGATTGAGTACTAACATTAGCTGAGTCTTCGACCAAGAAAGCTTCAGTATTGGTACTAGTTATGGTAGGGGTAAAGGTGAATTCTGATTTATAAAATCCTGCGAGTCCAGCAGGATTGATATTCATTACTCCTATGTCACCTCCCATTGCTCCAAATGATCCTCCCACGCCTGCAACTCTAGCGGTTCCTTGTGGTATCAGCACGGCATATCTAAGCGCATCAGAAATTGTCTGGCCGTAGCCACTTACTCCCATGATTCCAAGTAATAAAATAAGCGTTATATATTTTATTTTAGTCATAATATTGTCGATTTAAATTTTTCGCTAAAGCGTATAAAAAAGGTGGATAACAACATGTATTATCCACCTTTCTTTGTATTTACGAAGTGGTAGATTGTTACACTTCTTTATGAATTGTGTCAGATTATCTTTTTCCGCCTCTCTTTGAGCTACGGCTACTTGAAGAAGATTTTCTGCTCGAAGACCCTCCTCCAGACCTTGTATTAGAATACTTGCTAGTTCTTGACGAAGTATTAGATCTAGTCTGTGATCTATTTGATCTCGAACTTGAAGATGATCTGTTTGACTTCGACCTAGTATTACTATTAAAGGTTTTTCTTTTTGAAGAATTGGCTTTATTTTTAGTTGAGTTCCCTGTGCGAGAATTAACTTTAGTTGAGCTTTCAGATCTATCTGTTCTGCTGCGAGTAGAAGTACTTCTATCTCTTTTATAAATAGAAGGTCTAGTAGATCTTGTAGTTGTTTTAATGCCATCATCTCTTGTGCCAACAGATTTAGTGCCTGTTATCACTTCATTTCCTCTAGTTTGTCCACCTGTCATAGTTGGGTTATTATTAGTACCTGAAGTACTTACTCTTCCAGAGTTTGGGTTTTTGCCTCTTGTGCTACTTGTTGTTGACCCACCTTTTCGAGAGCCGAATATTCTGACATTAGTATAGCCATTATTGCTATTATTATTTGCAGATCCGCCATTACCATTGAAGCCGTTATTGCCATAATAGTTGTTTACTATATAGTTTCCACCACCGTATCCAAATCCATTATATCCATTTCCACACCAGTTATTTCCACCCCAAGAATTCCATCTATTCCAGCTGTTGAAACTTCCATATCCAGCATATCCGTATGGTCTACTAAAAGAATTGTTAATGAATGAGCCTCCAAATGTATAAGGGTCGTAGAAAGGGTCGTAAAATGGATCATTCCATCTACTAGCTCTTCTATTAAAGTTAGAATAGTAACCTCTATTAAAGTTTCCACCTCTACGGAATCTTCTTATCCTATTAGTGTAGTTATAATCGTAGTCATCATAGTACTCATAATCAGAATTATCGTAATCAGACTCACCATATTCGCTGTATGATGTTTCATTACTATGAAACGACTCGTCATCTAAATCAGTATAATATGTTGCGTCTTCAGTATTTGGATCATAATATAGATCATCAAACTGGGCTTGGAGGCTTACATTTGCTATTGTAGCAAAAAGTAGCGTCATGATTGTTTGTTGTAGTATACTTTTCATCTTCTATAAATTTTTAGATGGTACAATATATCATCGAATCTCTTACATCGAACCTTCGCAATTTATTACTTTTGCGAAGACTTATCTGTTAAGATGACTTTAAAGTCGAATAAATACTGTTAAAATACGTAACATGGATATTTTACTTTCTGTGTCACAATACTATAGACGCGAAAACAAGCTTTGAAGTTTCAATTTTACAATCCTTATATTTTAATTAACTATCCACGTAATGGCAAAGGAAATCACGAATAGAGAGGAGAATTACTCCCAATGGTATAATGATATCGTAAAAAAAGCAGAATTAGCTGAAAATTCGGCAGTAAGGGGATGTATGGTAATCAAGCCCTATGGATATGCGATATGGGAGAAGATGAGAGACCAATTGGACAGAATGTTTAAGGAGACAGGGCACGTCAATGCCTACTTCCCTCTACTTGTGCCTAGGAGTTTGTTTGAGGCGGAAGAGAAGAATGCGGAAGGCTTCGCCAAGGAATGCGCTGTAGTAACGCATTACAGACTAGAGAATGATCCTGACAATGAAGGTAAACTAAGAGTAGATCCAAATGCTAAGCTTGAAGAAGAGTTGATCATAAGACCTACATCCGAAGCAATCATTTGGAATACTTACAAAGGATGGATACATTCCTATAGAGATTTACCACTTCTGATCAATCAATGGGCTAATGTGATGAGGTGGGAGATGCGTACCCGTCCATTCTTACGAACGGCAGAGTTTTTATGGCAAGAAGGGCATACTGCTCACGCGACTAAGGATGAAGCTATAGCAGAAGCAAGGCAAATGCATGATGTATATGCACAGTTTGCTGAAGAGCATATGGCAATGCCTGTCATTAAAGGATACAAATCAGAGAACGAAAGATTTGCCGGAGCGGTTGATACCTTTACCATAGAAGCACTTATGCAAGATGGTAAAGCATTACAAGCGGGTACATCTCACTTCTTAGGTCAAAATTTTGCTAAAGCATTTGATGTAAAGTATCTTACTAGTGAGAATAAAGAAGAGTACGTTTGGGCTACATCTTGGGGCGTATCTACAAGGCTCATAGGAGCACTGATAATGACGCATTCTGATGACCAAGGACTTGTATTACCACCTAAGTTAGCACCAATACAAGTAGTAATAGTGCCAATACCAAAGCCGACTGAGGAGATCATGGAGGTAGCCAATAAAATTACTAAAGAGCTTAAGGCTAAAGGTATATCGGTAAAAGTAGATACCGATGATAGAAAGAGACCAGGATTCAAGTTTGCAGAGTATGAAATGAAAGGAGTGCCAGTCAGACTTGGTATCGGAGCTAGAGATCTCGCTAAAGGAGTAGTAGAAGTAGCTAGAAGAGATGAAAAGACTAAAGAACTCGTAGCATTAGAAGGGTTAGTAGAACATGTTGAGCAACTTTTATCTGAAATTCAAGATAATCTATTCAATAGAGCTATCAAATTTAGAGAAGAGAGATATAGTGAAGCGACTACTTATGAGGAATTGAAAGATATACTTGATAACAAAGGAGGATTCGTGAAAGCGTATTGGGATGGTACGTCAGAATCTGAGCTGAAGATCAAAGAAGAGACAAAGGCAACGATTAGATGTATTCCATTAGAAGGTGGTCAAGGAGAAGGTACATGTATCTATTCAGGAAAACCAGCTACACAGATAGCATTATTTGCAAAAGCATATTAGGAAGATATTGATTTTTTAGGGTCAATTGAACTTTTGATTGAGAAAGTGACCTAATTATATACAAGCTATTTTACACGTACACACAACAACATTATAAATAATAACCTTATGTCATTCGAAATTGAAGGATTACTACACAAAAAATTTGAAACAGAAAGTAAATCTGCAACATTCCAAGCGAGAGAATTCGTGATCCAAACTGATGGACAATATCCACAGTACGTTAAGTTTCAACTTACTCAAGATAAGTGTGCACTTATTGATTCTTATAATGAAGGATCTAAGATAAAAGTGAACTTTGATCTTAGAGGTAGAGAATGGAATGAAAAGTTCTTCACTAACCTCAACGCATGGAAAGTAAGTGCAGCCCAGAATGTGGCAGCAGCTTCACTCCCACCTGCAGCAGGCATGTCTGATTTTTCAGGCATCAACGAAAATTATGCTGATGCTCCAGCTTCGACTGCAGCTAATACTAAGCCGGACGATTTTGATGATTTACCATTCTAGGTAAAATGTTGACAAAGTTAACTTAGAGTTAAAAGTTAGGCAGTGATTCAGTAAGTAATACGTTGACTCTGAATCACATGTAGCTCAAGTTTTATTTATGTTTTTGCGAAAAAGCATAGAGGTTTAGTAGAAAACTTCTCATCATTGATAGAAATCAACATTATTCTTAAAAGAATATCACATATACAAGATAGGTTAAGAGTGATACCATTCAGGCTATCACTCTTTTTGTATTTCATATTCTGTATTGGTTTGGATTCGGTTTCAGCTCAAGAACTTACAGGTTTCGCGGTAGAATATGGAGATACTTTTAAAGAGTGGAAAGTAATACCAGCTGATGTGGAAATCAACCTTGGAGAACTCAATCTGAGTTGGCCACATAAGTTAGAATGGAATGATTGGGAATACCAATTAGATGGTAGATTCGGTAGCATTAGACAAAAATGGATCAATAGGCCTGATGAATGGGAGTTAATTGACGGAGAGTATATCGTATCTATCAAAAATCAATGGCGAGGTGATCTAACGATATGGAAGATTAAGTGCGATGATTATACACTAAGATTTGAAAGTAAATACGGTAACCTAACTGAAGAGTGGACACTTGCAACTGACAAGCACGGTGCTTTTGATATCTTTACAGAGTATGAAGGTGATCCTAGAGATTGGATCATAGAGGATAACCTAGATGAGGATGTACCACTTGCATTAAAGATGGCAATGGTCTTCCTCGCAATACACTATAGTGTACCTCATAGATAATTAATAGATTAATATTTGTGTAAAAAAATATGTTCTAACATACATCAGAACCTATTTTAAAGATAAAAATATAACTTATTACTTGAGAGCTTCTATAAGTTGTTCAGCGTGTTCTTTGGTCTTTACTTTTTTGATGATCTCTATTATCTTGCCATCTTCATTGATTACGAAGGTAGTACGGTGTACACCATCAAATTCTCTGCCCATAAATTTTTTAGGTCCCCAGATACCAAATGATTTAATCATTTCTTTATCTGTATCAGCGATTAGTGAATACTGAAACTCGTATTTATCAATAAACTTTTGATGCTTCTTTTCATTATCTGGACTCACTCCAAATATCTGAAATCCATTCTTTTCAAACCATCGAAAATTGTCTCTAAGATTGCATGCTTCTCTAGTACATCCGGGGGTATCATCTTTAGGATAGAAAAATAATATATATTTCTGTCCTTTGAGACTAGAAGAACTTACTTTAGATCCATCTTCTATATTTCCATTAAAATGAGGTGCATTATCACCAATATTTAAATGTGTCATATCTAATTTTGTTAATAAGACATTTAGACAAAAATAGTTAGTGTGTTGTTCACACCAATGGCAGGTTTTTTTAAATATATCTTATTCTTGTTCTAAGAGTTGGGTGTAGTTGGATTTGTTGCCAATTTCATCTATAGCGATTATTTTCAGTTCCTTTTGACCTGCTCTAAATTCTTTTTTGGGGATTAGTAGCGTATGGTTGAGTATTTTGAAAGGAGATATAATCCATTGGCCATCGATATATGCATTGATGGTAACATTGGATATATTATCTTTTACTATAAATGAAAGATCATCATTTAGTGAAGTTTGTATTGGAGTAATATTCGGAGGTATGGTGTCAATATTTAGGCGATAGTCACCGAATACATTAGTCCTAAATGATAGACTATCACCGACGATTGTTCCATCTTTAAAGGTGAGATTTCCATCTTCCTCTATAAGGACGGCACATAGCTTGTCAAATAGCAATGAATCTATATTCATTATTGGAATAGTAGCTTTCATGGGTTTGTAAAGAGGATTGCTATCTCGATGTATGCTATAGATTGTATGGTCTTTATCTATAGATTCACTGTAGTTTAAATAAAGGTCTCTGTCTAACGTATTTGCAGCTATTGACATGTGGCAGTTTCCGAGTTTGAAATTGTATGGACTATTGTATTTGATCAGTTTTTCGAATGATGAAGTATTTTTAATCATTTTGTTGCTTCGCTTAACATCGAATAGAATACTTGATATGTTACCTGAAAAGTCAGAAGCTTTAATTTCTATCTTACGTGCTTCGGAGCTGTATAATCGTACAATTCCATTTCGATTAGTGCTTTCGTATATGTTGAGTTCATTACCAGGCATTGGGTAGCACCTAACTGTTGTTCGTTTGTTATCTTGTTTGTCGGTGTAATCTATGTGTGTTTTGATATATGCTGTTTCATCCCAGTTGACACTATCCATTGTGACTCCATATCTGAGTGTATCGTCGACGGACATTTGTATCTTGTATATACCATTCTTATTACTAGCACCATCCATACGATCCCAACCTTGTAGCAAGACACCAATACGCCATGCTGGTATTGATACCGCACCTTTGTTGATTGTATATTTATGATTATCAACCTTCTCAGTAGGGTAGTTGCTGAAGTGAGTCTCTTGATGATCTAGACTGAGTCCATGGATGGTAACACTAGAAAGATCTGGGGCTATGTTATCCTTTGGTCCAATACCAAATAGCATTGGATTGATAGGTGTCTCGCTAACTGTATTTCTGATTTCAAAATGAAGGTGTGCACCGTAGGACCTTCCGCTATTTCCTAATAAGCCTATGAAAGCGCCTCTAGGTAGACTGATCTTTCCCTTTTGCGGATATATATCGATCTCGTAAGATTGGGACGCAAGTTGCATTTTTTGAATGTACTGTTCGATTGAATCCTTAAATTCCATCATATGAGCATATACAGATGTATAACCATTAGGATGATCTACATAAAGTACTCTACCATATCCTCCAGTTTGTATTTTTATTCTTGATATATATCCAGGTGCTGCTACGAACAAGCTATCTCCGCTAATGTTAAATTTCGAAGGTTTAATATCTAGTCCAGCATGAAAGTGAGAAGTTCTTAACTCTCCAAATGATCCTGCTAAAACAACATCATGTTTGATCGGTGAATCAAAATACATGGTATCTAACATAGTTTGAGCACTAAGACTTAAACCTACTAAAAAGCTGTAGAGAAATAATCCTATTTTCATTCTTATAAAATTATTGATTATCGTATGTCCGTTGAATAAGTGATCTAAGTTCATTTATAAGACTATGGGTCGAACGCTTTCCTTCAATGATTTGACTTTTAAAGTTTGTAAGGGTGTCTGATATATTTGGATTATTAAACATTAGAAGCCCAACTTCTTGCTCTATTGTTTTATACAACCAATCTATATCTTGCTTGATTCTCTTAGCATCAAATTTACCTTTCTCCTTAGATAGTTTGCAAAATGCGTTGACTTGATCGGTTAATAGATTGATGCCAAACCCTCTTAGTCCTGAAATCATACTCACCGGTACACGCCATTCTAGTATTGGGTGATGGTACAGACTAAGTGCATTTTTATATGATTTCGCAGATTCAGTTGCTAATTGTATGCGATCTTCATCTGCTTTATTGATAGCTACTATATCTGCTAATTCCACGATTCCTCTTTTGATCCCCTGAATCTCGTCTCCAGCACCAGGTAATAATAAAAGCACGAAAATATCAGACATTTCTGCTGCCATGGACTCTGACTGTCCCACGCCAACAGTTTCTATTAGTATGATGTCATACCCGGCAGACTCGCACAGTCTTATGCTCTCTCTCGTCGCATGGTGTACGCCACCTAGCGTAAGTCCAGCAGCACTTGGTCGTATATATGCATTTCGATGTTGTCCTAATTCTTCCATCCTTGTCTTATCTCCAAGTATACTTCCGTGTGTAACACTACTGCTAGGATCTATCGCCAATACGGCTACTTTATGTCCTTGATTGACATACTGTAATCCCCATTTCTCTATTAGAGTACTTTTACCAACTCCTGGAGAGCCAGATATTGCGATCCGTATAGATTTAGGAGAAGTGTGATTGGCTAGGTAATCAGCAATCTCGGTTGAGATCTGTTTTTTGGTTGGATCACTACTTTCAACTAAGGTAATGGCTTTGCTTAAGGCAAATCTATCGCGTTCTACGATCGCCTTGGCAATTTCGGTCGCAGACCTTTTGCTTTTAAATTTTGATCGATATGACGGATTGAAATGGTTCATTAGAGCTATATAATAATATAACCAAGTATAAACAGAAAAAGTGCTCTACCCGATGGATAGAACACTTTTATATCTTTTAAAAGAGTAATAATACTCTAGAATTAGCTATTAGTTAAGCAGAAAGCTTAGTCACAAACTTTGTAAGTTTGCTTTTAAGATTACTTGCTTTATTATTGTGCCAAGTGTTTTTCTTAGCTAGGGTATCGATCATGCTTATGACATGAGGAAGGAATTTTTTTGCTTCAGTACCATCTTCCATCTCTCTTAGCTTAAGTATAGCTGTACGAGTAGATTTCTTGTAATACCTATTTCTAAGACGAATTTTAGCGTCTTGTCTGATTCTCTTCTTTGATGACTGATGTTGTGCCATTGTATTGTTTATTTTAAATTGGGATGCAAAAGTAGTTTAATTATATGAATTACAAAAGACTATGATATAAATAATCGCTGAATTAGTGATATTTAGAGCTTGTGTAAGCTATATGATTTTAATATATACCTAAGGCGCTGACAGTAAATTACTTACCTATAAACTTATAAGATATAATAGATGTTCCGCTCGTCTCCATTCTTTAATGGTGCCTTGCTTTTGCATACTATTCTTTAATTATAGTCATCTAACTTTATTTTCAAAGCTATTTTATATTCTATCGTCTAACGATAAGTGTAAGTCTAATGCTATGTCAGCATTGAGTTTAACAGCTACTTATGGACTCAGTATTGTTTAAGTTTCTTACTTTATTAGTTTCTACTTACTCAATATGTATTATCAAGGAGCATAGGTCTAAGGTGTTAGTTGAGATATTTTTATCTCTGATGTCCAAATCTTTTATACTAAAACAAATTATGTTTTGAATTTTAATTCTATTAATTGCTTCTTTATTTGCATTAACCCCTTCCATTTTTTTTGATAATAAACAAGATAGTCCTCCGAGACTTAAGAGATATATAGACAAAAGTATAAAGTGAGTAGTTGGATATATTTGTTATTCTATGATTTCGATTTGCTTGATGCCAAATAGTAAAGTATCACCCATTCTTAGCTTTTTGCCACGTCTTGTTTCTACTTCGCCATTGACAGATATCTCTCCGTTTTGACAATACATTTTTACTTCTCCGCCTGAATTAACAAGACTAGCAAGCTTCATTAAATTTTTGAGCTCAATATATTCTCTTCCGTCTAAGGCAAATTGTGATTTTTGTATTTTCATAACGTTATCAATGGATTATACACAATAATAGTGCTGAAAAAAAGAAATAATATTGTGTTGCTTTCTAAGCATTTACCTTATTATCAAGTTTGTAAATTTTACCTAGCGACTATCAACTTAAGCAAATACCTCTCTAAGCAGGTCATCTACCTTACTGACACCCACAATATTAGCATCATATTTAGTAGTGTCTATACCCTTGAGACTATACTTCGATATATATATTTGGCTACGTCCGAGTCTCGCTGCTTCTTGGAGCCTTTGTTCAATTCTACTTACGGATCTTACTTCTCCAGATAATCCTACTTCACCTATAAATGCAATCTCATCAGAAAGAGATATATCTTGCCGTGAAGATATCAAAGAGGCTACTACCGCCAAATCGAGTGCAGGATCTGTAATTTTCAGTCCTCCGGCTAAATTGAGAAATACGTCGTGTTGACCATAGGCTAAACCGCACCTCTTCTCTAAAACCGCTAGTAACATAGATAATCTACGGAGATCGAATCCAGTTGATGACCTCTGAGGATTGCCGTAAATTGCAGGGCTGACTAATGCTTGTACTTCTATTAGTAACGGACGCATACCTTCCATACTCGCTGCTACGGCTATACCACTGAGATTATCTTCATTTTGCGAAAGAAGCAGTTCGGAAGGATTTTCTACTTCTCTCATACCATCTGATTGCATCTCGTAGATACCGATTTCATCTGTAGAGCCAAATCTATTCTTAATGGTCCTTAGTATTCGATAAGCATACAGTTTGTCTCCTTCGAAGTGCAGTACCACATCTACTATATGCTCAAGTAACTTTGGTCCCGCCAGAGATCCTTCTTTGGTTATATGTCCTATAATGAATATTGGAATATTTAGTGACTTTGCAAATTTTTGTAACTCAGAAGTACATTCTCTTACTTGACTAACTGTGCCTGCAGTACTTTCGATATGAGGACTATAGAGCGTCTGAATACTATCGATGATCAGTATCGATGGTACAATTTGCTTTGCTTGCTTTAGGATGGTATCTATATTAGTCTCATTGTAGATAAGACAGTTATCATTTTGCTCTTGTATACGATTAGCTCTCATTTTGATTTGCTCCTTGCTTTCTTCTCCAGATACATATAGAATAGAACTCTTTATGCTTAAGCATATCTGCAAGAGTAACGTAGACTTTCCGATTCCTGGCTGACCACCAAGTAAAACAAGAGATCCAGGTACGATTCCACCGCCAAGTACCCTATTCAGTTCGTTATCAGTAAATTTTATCCTTTGAGTCTCTCCGATTACAACTTCAGCTAGTCTTTTAGGCTTATTTTCTGTTTTACTTGGCTCTTTCCAAGACTTTGATTTTACGTCAGATTTTGTTTCTTTTTGTATTACCTCTTCTTCCAATGTATTCCATTCGCTACAAGAATTGCATCGTCCCTCCCACTTAGAATGTCGAGATCCGCAGCTTTTGCAAAAATATGCTGTTCTTATTTTACTCAAAACAAATTTTAATTTTGGCTTAGTTTGCAAAAATGCCTATAACCATTAGGCATGTAGATGCGTATTTACACTTTTTTTAAAAAAAAAGTGGATTTAGTAGTGACTTTTATTTTTAACATGCCTCAAAAGTGCTGATTAGATAATTAATTAAGTTATTTAACTTAATAGCGAAATCTTTTAAAGATTCCTAAAGAGGCTATAAAGAAATTTTTTTCAACTGGTTTTTGGGGTTATGCATGGTACTAGGACTCTTTCTCGGTGTCCCTGCACTTTTACAGAACATATGAAAAGTTTCAATATATCTACCTCAACAGTGTATACTACTTATTTTCTCAGTATTTCCATTTCTTTTATTTTTGAAGGACTTAACTTATCTTTGTGGTCATTGCTTAATTAGCTTTACGTCTAATTATTTATCATTTACGCTGAGAATATAAATATGAGATTTTTATACTTATTTGTCATAACGTTGCTATTTTCATCTTGTTCTCAAGAAGATAACCGTATAATTCCTTCAATACAGACATTCATAAAACTGAGTACTGCTACTACTGGCATTACATTTAATAATGAAATTCAGGAGACACAGACACGTAATCATTTCCTATGGCCATCTATATACAATGGTGGCGGAGTAGGTGTATGTGATATCAATAATGATGGTCTTCTTGATATCATGATGACAAAAACATTCGGTAATGATGAACTTTATCTCAACAAGGGAGGTATGCAATTCGAAAATATCTCAGTGAAGGCAGGGATTCAAGGTAATCCAAATAATGTCAGTTCTGGAATTAGTTTTGGTGATGTCAATCAAGATGGATACAAAGATATATACGTAAGTGTATTTGGGTCTAGTGATAAGCCTGAGGATAAGCTCAATAGACTTTATATCAATAATGGCGACCTTACCTTTACTGAGAGCGCAGCTGCACTGGGAGTACAGAATGGTGGTTTTACGATTCAGTCAGCATTTATAGATTTTGATCTAGATGGTGATGAAGATCTATATGTGATGAATCAACCAAGTAACGTGAGGACTGTAAAACAAAGATATAAGGATGAAGGTGAAGCTAAATTTACCAATCCGATGACTACGGATAGACTTTATCGGAATGATGGTGGTAAATATACTGATGTCAGCAAAGCTGCAGGAATAGAGAAGTTTGCATATGGGCTAGGTATCAAGGTACAAGATATCAATATTGACGGCTATCCAGATATCTATATTGCTAATGATTACGACAAGCCTGATTTCATGTATATTAATAATCAAAAAGGTGGATTCGTCAATATGATAAATAATGCTGTCAATCACATCTCTAACTTCTCCATGGGAGTAGATATCTCAGATATTAATAATGATGGACTAGTGGATATAGGAGTACTTGATATGGCTGGAGCCAATCATTATAGAAGTAAGACCAATATGCCTTCGATGAGTCCTAAGCAATTTTATAAGAATGTAGACGATGGCCTGCATTATCAGTATATGCATAATACTCTGCAGCTCAATAATGGAAACAATACATTTAGCGATATAGCATATCTGGCAGGTATGGCTAAGACGGATTGGAGTTGGTCTCTAGTGATGGGTGACTTTGATAATGATGCTAATAAAGATATATACATCACCAATGGTATCAAAAAGGATATCAGAAATAGTGACTACTTACTAAAGTTAAAAGATAGGATAGACAACGCAGGAGAAAAATATTCTGCATCTCCGTTAGAGATTATAGATCTAATACCATCTACGCCTATGAGTAATTATTTATACCAGAATGATGGCTCGTTACACTTTACAGACAAGGCTAACGACTGGGGACTAGGAGATAAAGGATACTCACAGGGATGTGCCTATGGCGATTTAGACAATGATGGTGACCTTGATCTAGTAATCAATAATATGAGTGCTCTAGCTAGTGTCTATGAAAATCAAGTTGCTGGTGCCAATAACTATCTGCGTATTCAACTAAATAGTAATAAGAACAGATCTATTCTCAACACCAAGGCATACGTACATGGTACGGATGGTACGGTACAGTATGCAGAATTAGCACCTATCAAAGGTATTATGTCATATAGTGAAGATATATTACACTTCGGATTAAGTGATGCTGAGGTAGATAAAGTAGAAGTGATATGGCCAGATGGTACCTTTACTACTATTAAAACCCCTAATGTAAACAAGGTGCTTGAGCTGACGTATGAAAGTGCTGATAAGAAACCATATTCGTATAAAGTCAATCCAAATGGAAACCACTTGCTCACTCAAACCAATACGCTCAAGCATAAGCATATGGAGAACGAGTATGATGATTTTTCTACTCAATTACTTTTACCATATCAGCCCTCTAAACTGGGTCCATTTATGTCGACTTCAGATGCTAATGGTGATGGCAAAGAAGACCTGTTTATAGGTGGTGCTACAGGACAAGCAGGAGCTCTATTCCTGAGTGATGCTAATGGGATATTGACAAAGTCTACTGTATTGGCATTTGCCACTGACAGAGGTTATGAAGATATGGGTAGTACATGGTTAGATGTAGATGCAGATGGAGATCAAGATCTGTATGTAGCTAGTGGTGGATATGAACACAAAGTTGGTTCTAGTAATCTTATAGATAGATTATATATCAATGATGGAAATGGTGGATTTACAAGATCGACTACTAGAGTTCCAAAGTTTAGACAAAGTACCATGGCAGTAATCTCTGCAGATTTTAATGGAGATGGCAAAGTGGATGTCGCTAGTTTTGGACGTATAGTACCTGGTCAATACCCTAAGCTTCCAGATAGTTACTTACTGATCAATGAAGATGGCAAACTGAAAGATAAAACTAAATCACTTGCTCCTGAGATGAAGGCTCTAGGAATGATCACGGATGCTATAGCTTCGGACTATGATGCCGATGGAGATATGGATATCATTGTAGTAGGAGACTGGTCCAAAGTAAAAGCACTGAATAATGATGGTGGAAAGATGACGCTAAAAGATCTTGATGGAATAGATAATTCAGGATTATACACCCATGTAAATATGGCAGACTTAGATGGCGACGGAGATCAAGATATGATCGTAGGTAACATTGGTAAGAATATAAAATGGAAAGCTTTTAAGGATAAACCATTCAGGTTGTATGCTGATGATTTTGATAAGAATGGTGGCTACGATATTGTTTTGGCCAACTATGCTGATGATGAGTTGGTTCCAGTAAGAGGTAGAGAATGTTCTTCTCAACAGCTACCATATATTACTGAGGAATTCGAAACTTTTGAAGCTTTTGCTAACGCACCTCTAGATAAGATTTATGATCTTGAAAAAGCTCAAAATCTTGAAGTTACAGATCTGAAAAGTGCAATTTATTTAAATGATGGTAAGGGAAAATTTACGATGTCAAAACTACCTGTTGAGGCTCAAATAGCACCAATAAATGCTACACTAGTGATGGATATTAATAAGGACGGGAATATGGATATCATAGCCATAGGAAATGAATATTCTATGGAAGTAGAAACTACTAGATTGGATGCTGGGACGGGTATGGTACTATTGGGTGATGGCAAAGGAAATTTTGAATATTTAATTAATAGCCAATCAGGGATGAATTCTCGAGGTAATGCCAAAGATATGGTGATGGTTAATGGTCTGGTTGTGGTGAGTAATAATGACGCACTAGTAGAATCATATTCTATTAAATAATTATCTATCAGCACATCTCACACATCTATTGCTCTCAGGCATATAGATAAGTCGCTTAGGTTGTATTGGATTTTTACACATTTTGCACTGGCCAAAATTCTCATTGTCTATATTGACTAATGCAACTCTGAGCTTGGTGAGTTTGTCTCGTTTATTGCGAAGCGATACCTCCATCACGCTTTTATTATTGATAGCATCCATACGACTGATTCTTCCTAAACTATTCTCAGGCTTTACAGGCTCAGTCATTTTTTCTAAACCGATTATATCTTCTTTCATTTTATTGATTAATGCTCTAATCTGCTTTTTTAAATCCTTTTTTTCTCTTTCGTTCATAAGTTTGAAATGTACGCTAATTGTTATACGTAATACTATCTACGATAATAATTGGAGGAAAATTCCTTAATATTAATAGAATCAATACATTTTTTCAACACTAATACCTGTGTATGAGTCAGTTTTCATGGACACTTTTGGATGATTTTGGTAAACGATACGAGATTGGACTCTATCACGGAGATAGGTCAAAGTATGTGCTTATATATGTCAATAAAAAACCAATTGTCGTAGATTTTAGTATCAAGGAGACGAAAAAGTATAGCTTCTATGTAGGACATGAACTATGCGAGATGAAGATCGAAAAAAAACCGGCCAATTCTATTTTATCTTTCTTATTGTCTTAGGTATTGCGTTACTCTTATTTATATTTCGATTGAGCTATTGGATGATTGCTATTTCAGTTTTCTAGCCATTGAAATACTATATGATATTTCTTATTGTAGAATCAATAAACTTATTGGGCAATAATAATTCTTTAATAAGTTTTATCTTTATCAATAAAATATAGACTAACCAAAAAGTAATTAATACTATGAAAAGGATGATTAAAATTGTGAGTGCCTTTCTATTGACATGTTGTTTTTTCTCAGCAACTGCGCAGTATGACGATGCGGTGGGTATCAGATTTGAAGACGATTGGTTCTTAGGATCATACAAAATAAATATGAGTAATAGAATGTCGGTAGAAGGTTTTGGTGGATTCGATGCGCAAGGTTTTGTTAGTCTGTATAAGGTAGGAGCTGAATTTCAGTTGAATACAGAAATCCCTGAAGTAGAATCTTTAAGATGGTTCTATGGCGCTGGAGCTGGGCTAGTTTTCGGAGATTTTTCTCGGGTACAAGCCTATGGAACTAGTGGTCTAGATTATACATTTGCTGAGATTCCTCTTAATTTATCATTCGAACTGATGCCTGGAATGTATTTTGGAGATTTTGGCAATGACTTTGAAATAGATTTTGCATTGAGTGCTAGATATATACTCGGTCAATAGTTATAAATGGGTAAAAAAACATTAAGCGGAAATCGACTTTAGCTGATTTTCGCTTTTTTGTTTAGAAAGGTTCTTGTTTATCCTACCACTCTTGTAAACAATCCTTAGCAATCCTTAACACCTATATCGTCTTCGTTGTAATTAATACAGATCCATTATGAGATCTATTTTTTTAATACCAATAAAATGTAAGGTTATGAAAGCAATGAAAACAAATAAATATAAACAAGCAATAGGGTGTTAATGACTTAATGGTATAATTAATTCCCTTAAAGGAATTCAAGTATTATAAAATATCCACACTTGGGCTCTTTTCTTTGTTCTAACTATTAACCATATGTGCAGCGGTTCTTGGGAATCTATTGAAGATTTCAATTTTCAATGATTCATCAATATTTAATTTCCAGATTGCTTTTCTGATATTTTTGAGCCATGATATAGCAGACTTCTCAGTGATTGTATGAGGCATATGACGTAGTTTCATACGTGGAGGACCATATTCTGCTACGTAGATACTTGGTCCACCTAGAAAACCTGTTAGAAATAGAATTTGTTTTTTTTTCACCAATTCCATATCCGTAGTAAACAGATGATTAATCGTATCATCTTCCATTACATAATGGTAGAAATTATCTACCATTACACTTAGATTTTGCTCTCCTAATCTGTGATATATACTTTCCATATGTTCAGTTTAGCCTTTTTCAAATTTAGCACATATATTATGCTCAAAAGATTATTATTGGACAATTTATTTTTTCACTGATTTTGGTTAACCTTTGTAATAAACGTGCGTTCCTATTATATGAATCGAATAATGAAATTCACTAAAGCCTTATATTTTTGCCTAATATTGATAATAAGTTCAACTGTCACTGCTCAGTTCCAGAGTCATAACTTATTCGTTGAGGTTGATGTCTCTAAAACTGGAGATGAAATAGTTAAATATGGGCGAATAGTTTATAATGAGAAAAATTCTCCTAGGCGTAAATACTTCAAGAAAGATACTAATAAGGCGATGTTTCTTGACACTCTGTCATCTGACCTAAACGAATTTCCTTTAGAAAAAAGGAATACTCTTTTTTATATACACGGAATGTGGGCATCTGGTTGGTCATTTCTAAAAGGGAACCACAGAAAAATGCAAACTGAAATGTGGTCCAATAAAGCCAATCCTAATGGGATGGTTGTAACTGTAATTTGGCATTGTAAACTCAATTATTTTGAAAATAAGGAAATGGCACTTAAATCTGGAAAGATCTTAGCTCCACTTATCAGGCAGATACATGATGTATGCGCCTTAGCTTCGGATAATTCCAAAACAAACTATTTGATACACTCAATGGGTCATAGAGTTTTTGAGGCGATATGGCAAGATCAGTTCACTGAAAACATGAAGTATCACGCGGATAATATAGTCATGGCGGGTGCAGACCTAGAAACTAACGCCTTCGAAGATGGAGAGGTGTTGCGAAATATTGATTATTTCTCGAAAGACATTGTCTTATATGTGCATAATAATGATAGGGTACTAGGTGTGTCAAAAGTAATTAATGATAAAAATCGATTGGGTCTTGATGGAATTCAAAACTTGGACAAGGTCTCTAACGCAATTTTACAAGTCGACGTATCTGTAATAATTGATAATGAAGATGCACCGTCTAGATTAAGTAATCATATATATTTCTATATGAGTCCTACTGTTCGTAAAGACATAGCTTTGTTCTATCAAGATTTGGCTAAGAAAAAATTTCCTAGGAGAAAAAAATTAAATCATCCAAAACGGGTGAGATTAGAAATGCCACAAGATGATTAGTTAGGACTTTTAAAATATAACTGACGGCATTGGAACTTCTAGAAATGTAGCAAATGAAATTTGATCTGCCCTTTGGTATTTATTTCGACAGCTGGAGAAGGAATTTTAATTATATTAAGAACAGATAGAATTGTCTTTAGGAAGTAGTTGTCAGTATCTATTTTGGTCAGGTCTGCATCGAGACTTAGATACCATTGTCTATATCTAGGTATATCCAATTCATAACGCTGATCACCTTCGTTCCATTTGTTTTCAAATCCACCCCATAATCCATGGGCACCATATCCCACTGCGATATTTAACCATTTAGGAAAGGTATTAGATTTTGGTAAAAATGAATGTAAATTGAATGAGGCCCAGTAGGTTTGAGCATTGTAATCTTTGAGATATTTTTCAAAGAATCCTGCACCGAATAAATTATTTGCCCGTGTATCAAGAGAAGAGGTAGCTTCACCCGATAAAGATTTGATTGGATTTGTAGAATAGCTTCGAGTCCAAGATGATTCTTTGAGGAGGATCCGCTGCTCACCCCAATATTTCTGCTGTAAAGCAAAAGCTCCGACACCTAATGTATTAGCAGCGAAGTCACCAATTGAGAATCCCCATTGCGAAGAAAACCCATCCATAACTTCTATAGTTGTTTGAAAAAGACTTCCGCATATAATCCCAGTAGCAAGAGATTGACCTTCTGAGAGTCCAACCCACTGAGCACCCTTGTAACAAAGTACACCTTGAAGATATGCTGTATAGATATGGCCCACTTTGTCTACCTGCTTCCATTCTGCCATATCATTGAATGTATGAAAGCCTTCTGTCGGGTACTGTTTGTACCAAGTAATATACAGCCCAGTAGAAAAACTTGTATAAGCTACTGTACTTAATGTCAGTGCTTTATTTAATCTGTTCTTGTTAAAAATCGGTGAGCTTTCCCAAAATCCTAGGGTGTCTGACTGTCCCAGAGTGATATTGCTAACGCAAAGTAATATTGTTAAGGTGATTATATGATGTAAGAACCATTTATTCATTAACTCAAATGTACTTATTAGCGGTCATATCTTTAGTATTGATACGAGTTAGGAGACGACATTGTGTCAAAGGGATTTGATTTAACTAATGCTTTTAAGCGAATTCGTAATTTATGCGGACGATAACGACACTTTTTTGACCTAAGAATCCATTTAATAGCCTTATATTTCGGTTTGGTTCAAAGTTGGTGTATTACCACTTTCAATTTAAATACTATGAAATTTAGACTACTTATTATTATTGCCTTTTTCTCAGTGATGGCATTTGTTTCTCAAGCACAGAATGAAATTCACTTTACACAGTTTGAGATGGCACCGATCCAGCTTAATCCTGCACTCTCTGGTACCTTTCAAGGTACTTATCGAGTTGGTGGAATCTATAGAGATCAGTGGTTTTCGGTTATCGACAATTCGTTTAAGACTGCAGATCTGTATGTAGATGTAAATGTGATTAGAGGAATACGTAAGCAAGATTGGGTATCAGTAGGATTAGGGTACTCAGCGATCGATCAAGCGGGTACATTTGGCCAATCAGAAGAAGGTGGTAGCAGAGGGTTAAAAAATAGTTTTTTTAATATGGGTGCGGCGTATCATTTAGCAAATAAGAAAAGGACGAATATATTTTCAATTGGAGTACAGAGATCATCTGTATCGTCTACCTTTAATTTATTAGTGCCATCAGATGCTAGATCAGGATTGCAAGCTGTTCCAAACTCTATTGATGTGGATGCTTTTAATGCTATGCCGAATATGGATCAACAATTAGATGGTAGTTTCTCAGATTGGGAGATTGGATTCGTATTCAACAGAAGAGGAAAAGACTCAAACTTCAAAATAGGAGTTAGTGGATCAAGAATGTTTAGTCCGAAGTTCAATATAGGAAACTTAAGAACTGAAATTGATCCTCTTATCGCAGTATTTGCCGAGTATAAAATGGGAATTGGTGATGGATTGTATATAAAACCATCGGTACTTTACATGACGCAAGCACCCGCGTCAGAGATAGTTTTGCAAGGTCGAGTAGGGAGACAGATGAATGATGACCTATCTATCAATGCTGGATTAGGCTTACGTATGGGAGATGCGGTACAGATTTTATTGGGTGCTGACTTTAAGCAATATAAGATCGGTGTTAGTTATGATGTAAACATGTCTGGATTGACTGCTGCGAGTAGTACCGTAGGTGGATTCGAATTAGCCTTAGCCTATGTAGGCAGTATTAACAAAAAACCTAAGCTAAAGCCAATAATTATTTGCCCTAGATTGTGATTTAGATGTTATTGCTTGCAGCAATAACCACAATAAAATTATCTATTAATAAGGATTCAATACATAAGGAATAAAATAGAACTTCAATGAAGGCATTACTTACAGCAATAACTATAATCGGATTCGCAATGATCTCTTGGGGGCAGCCAATAGAAAAGGCTAATTACAAGACGATGATAGAGACTGCAGATTCTGCATATAATTCTAACGATTACATCAATGCTATTAAATGGTATGGCGATGCATACAAAGAATCAAAAGATAAGAACCTTTCTGCTCTGATGGCTGATGTTTATTTCAAAATGGGAGACTACGTGAAAGCAGAGAAGAGATATGATAGATTGGTAAATAAAGATAAATCTGGAGAATTTTCAGAAGATAGATATCGTCTAGCTCGAACAATGCTTTACCAAGGTAAATATGGAGAAGCCCTTACGGAGTTCCGTACATATGCCTCTACTACTGAAGACTTGGACGGCAAAGTAAGTGCTATGCTTTATATCAATGGTATCGAAAATATGGATAAGCTGTCGGATAATATAGAAGCGGTAGTAACTCCGTTGGATAAGGTAATTAATTCTGCCTTGAGTGAATATTCGCCACGGCAATATGTAGATGGCACACTTTACTATGCTGCTCTCGTAGGGAAAAAAGCGATTGAAATAAAGGATGAAGAGACTGCAGAGGAATCTACGTCTAGAATATATATGGCTGCTAGAAATAAGGAAGGTGGATATGATGAACCAACAGAACTCGGTACACAGATCAATCGAGAAGGCTTTCATCAAGGGAATCTTTGCTTTTCTGAAGATGGAAAGCGCATGTACTTTACGAGAGCTAAGTTGAATGGAAACGAACTAGGGGACTATGCCAAGATTTTTGTGTCTAATAAAAATGATAGTGGATGGGGAGGTGCAGAAGAGATGTCAAGTATTCAGGGGGACTACTATACTACACAACCAACTTCTGGTCAACTATATGGTAATGAAGTGATATTCTTTGTTTCGGATATGCCAGGAGGATTTGGTGGCATGGACATTTATTACACTACTGTACTAGGAGATGGATATTCTTCACCAGTAAATCTGGGTCAGACGATCAACACACCCGAGGATGAGATTACTCCATTTTACAAAGATGGTACACTATACTTTGCGTCGCAAGGTTATCCTGGTCTCGGAGGATTTGATATCTTCTACGTATCATGGGATGGTAGTGATTGGTCTGATGTAACTAATATGGGGTTCAATTATAATAGCTCTTATGATGACCAATATCTTAGTCTTACTCCTGATGGATCGAAGGGTTTTTTAACTACCTATAGACCTCACAAAGACAAGAAATCTATCAAAGGCTCAAAGGCTTGTTGTCCAGATATACATCAAGTGGAACTAAGAGATATAATCATAGATTTGCTGGCATATATCGAAGATGAAAAAGGGCCAATAATTGGTGGTACTGTTGAAGTAATAGATTTAAGCACAGGAGAGGAGCCTAGTACTAAGTCTAACTTTACGACGAATGATTTCAACTTCTTATTAGATTCTGATCATGATTATTTGGTGAGATATTCTAAAGAGGGTTATTTTCCAGATTCCGTAGCATTCAACACCGTAGGAGTACTAGATGACTATACTGTGAAAAAGACAATGGTGCTGAAGCAAAAGCCGTCGCCACCACCAGAACCTGAGACTCAAGTAGTGACTAAGAATGAGTCTATCAGATTGAACAATATCTACTATGATTTTGATAAATCTAACATTTTACCAGATGCGGAACAAGATCTGTTTTACTTAAAAGAAATTATGGAGGAGTATCCAAGTCTAGTAATTGAGCTGAGCTCTCATACTGATGCACAAGGAACCAGTAATTACAACAAGAGACTTTCACAACGTAGAGCTAACTCAGCAGCAAGATGGTTAACTAAGGCTGGTGTGGACAAGGATCGTATTAAGCCAGTGGGATATGGAGAATCTATCATACTCAATCAATGTATTGAAGGAGTTAATTGTACTGATGATGAGCACAGATTCAATAGACGTACAGAATTCAAAATCTTAGATGGTCCAGAGTCGATTATCATCAAGACACCAGTAAGTAACTGGGATAATCAAAAATAAAATGGGTATAACGTAGACCCTAAGTGGAGACGCCTTCGGTGTTCATTACTTTTTTATCTACTTCGAAATTCAACTAGAGATTACATTTAAAAATCTTTCTTTAAGCATTGGTTCTCTCAAGGAAGGTAAATCATCTGTAGTGCTCTTTCCATTTACAAATACTGGAGAAGCGGATCTGATAATATAGATCGTAACTTCATATAAATGCACAGATATCGAGTACTCAAGACGGCCATTACTGCGGGAGGCAAAAGTAGGTCCGAGTAATATTTGACAGTGCCACAAAGCTAAAGGTCAATTAGTCAAAGCGTTAGAAAGAGTATTTAATACAAATCAGATGTTAGAGGAGGCTGAGTTTGCTGTATTTGTTGAGTGAATTTCTAGTTTCTCCAAAGAGAAACGAAAATTAAATAAAGAACAACAACACATATGAAGGTATTTGTGATAATAGAATTTTACACATGTCCACACTAGAAATTATATCGACCGTATTAAGTCTGATATATATAGTCTTAGCAGTTAACAATAAATCGATTTGCTTTGTCTTTGGCTTAGTCGCTAGTTTGTTTTGGGGGTATGTGTCCATGTTTAGTTATAATCTTTTATTCGATGCGATACTGCAGATCTTCTATCTGGGAATGAGTCTCTATGGTCTATATCTGTGGCGTAGCGGAGGAGACAAGGCAGAAGAGTTACCTATTAGTCAAATGACCGTAAAGGACCATTGGGTGACTTTATTTATAGGAGGAGTTATAGGAGTTGGAGTAGCCTATGTTACTGGATTATTTTATGACGCATCATGGCCATATTTGGATAGTCTTACGACGGCTTTTTTGATGCTAGCCACTTACTATCTCGTAAAGAGAAAGATTGAGTGTTGGATTTACTTTGTGATTACGGATGCTGTCTATATTTATATCTATTGGTTGCAAGGAGCAAGATTATTTGCGGGTACGATGGTAGTATATACTATTATGGCAGCGGTAGGATATTGGCAGTGGCGAAAAGAGATGAAAACGGAAATGAAATATTAATAAAATATATGAATATGGATCCAACCAATCCCATTTTCACTTGTTAAAATCATATATGTTTTTTAAATACAAGTTTCACATCATAGGAATTTTTGTGCTATTGGCTCTAGTCAGTGGCTTTTTTTTGCCTCAGACAAAAGTTACTTTCGATTTCGATCAGTTCTTTCCTGAGGGAGATGATGATCTAGAATATTTTAAGTCATTCATTGAAGAGTTTGAGGCGGATGATAATTTTTTGCTGATTGCAGTAGAGAATAAAGAAGGTGTATTTGAGCAAGATTTCCTTAATAGATTTCATGAGTATAGTTTGGCCATCAGAGATGTGCCGCATATTATAAAGGTACAGTCACTGACACAGATGCGAAATCCTGTGAAAACACCATTTGGGATATCTACGATACCTATAATTCATAAAGAAGAACCTTCTAAATATATTCAGGATAAGAAGAATCTGTTGAACGATGATAGATTCCGGTTGAGCCTGATCAATGCCGATGCTACCGCATTAGTCATAGCAGCAAAGACTACTGAGAAGATAGGATTGGAAGATTCAGATGTGATGCTCAATGCGCTATATGCTGAGACAGATAAGTACAGATTTGATGATGTGCATTATTTGGGTCGTGCATATTTTCAAGATGAGCTCGTAGATATGAAGATATGGGAGATGCTAATCATAGGATTGATTTCAGTTATATTAGTTATCATAATTTTGATATTGATATACCGGAAGTTTATAGGTGTGATGATAGCGGTTGGATCCATTGGATTAGGTCTGTTATTATTTTTAGGATTGTTAGCGGGATTAGGTAGAGAACTGAGCGTCATGGCAGCTTTATATCCTGTGCTTATGTTGATTGTCGGCACTTCTGATGTGATACATATAATGACCAAGTATACTGACCTACTGAAAGAAGGAAAAGATAAATTATCTGCAATGACTACAACAGTCAAAGAGATAGGAATAGCAACTTTACTTACTTCACTAACTACTGCAGTAGGCTTTGCAACCCTGCTTACATCGAATGTTGGCCCGATTAGAGAATTTGGAATTAATGCGGCTGTTGGTGTTATGATTGCTTATGTGACTGTGATATTTTTTACAACTTCGTTGCTTTTGTTTTTTGATAGAGAACAGATTGTTAAAGAGACAAAATCTGATGGAAGATTAAGTAATTGGTTAGGTAGATGTTATTCTCAAGTTAGAGTGAATCCAAAAAAGATACTGATGATCTGTGCGTTGGTTATGGGACTCTGTGTTATAGGTATAAGTATGATTACTACTAACTATGATATTAGTAGTACGCTTCCAAGAAACAGTAATATATCTAATGACTTTAAGTATTTCGAAAAAGAATTTGCTGGCTTCCGCCCTTTAGAGTTTACAGTGCAGAGTATGGGAGATTATCAGGTAGATAGTTACGAGGTGGTTAGTGAGATCAGTAAGTTAGAAGATCACTTAAAGTCGACAGGGGTAATCAATGCGATCCTGTCTCAAGCGACTATGTACAAGAGCATCAACAAGATGAATAATAGTAATCGTGCAGAGGCTTATGTGTTGACAGATAATAGAAAGGAATTCGCTAGTCAAAGGAAGATGGTCAGGAAATCTAGGATGCTCGATCAAGCAGTACTCATCAATAAAGAAAGAACCAAAACGCGTATATCTAGTCGAATTGCAGATATCGGAGCGGATAGTATAAGAATACTCAACCAAAGTATCGACCAATGGATCACAACTAATCTAGATCAAGCTGTGGTAAGTGTGCGGAGTACTGGTACAGGTCTCATTATAGATAAAAATGCTGTCTATATTAGAAATAATTTGCTTCAAGGTTTAGCTTTAGCGTTGATAATTGTGAGCATTTTAATGGGGTTTTTATTTAAGAGCTTTAGGATGGTGATCGTGGCCCTAATTCCGAATATAATTCCTCTACTATTTGCAGCCGGTCTGATAGGGTGGCTGGGTATAGATTTAGAAGCAGGCATTTCTATAATTTTTGCAATTGTATTTGGGATCGCTGTAGATGATACTATTCACTTCTTAAGTAAGTATAAGTTGGAGAGAGTCAAAGGTAGATCTGTGGAAGAGTCGTTAGAAGTATGCTATACCGAGACAGGCAAAGCAATTATGATTACAACAGTGATCCTGTTTTTTGGATTCATGGTTCTATTATTATCTAACTCCCAACCGACTAATATTGTAGGACTGTTGATATCTGTGACATTGGTTTCCGCATTAGTATTTGATTTGTATTTATTACCGATTCTAATTAGGTATCTGATGCCTAAGGATACATAGAGTAGATTAAGATTATCTTTATAGCTTATGAGCAAAATAAATGAGAAAAAGAATAGCTTAGATTGGCACTTACTCAAAAGGGTACTAGCTACGGCATTGCCTTATAAGCATCTTTTTCTGTTTTGTATCATATTACCAATTTTACTAGCGCCGGTTGCTACGATCCGACCATATATTGTCAAAGTGATGGTCGATAATCATATTCTCAAAGAAGATCTCGATGGCCTCGGATTTATGGCTATGCTATTTATTGGAGCTGTAATATTAGATGCCATTCTTAGATATATTTTTATTTATACCACAGCATTATTGGGGCAGTCAGTGATTAAGGATATGCGTGTCAAGGTTTTTAATCATATTACTAATTTAAAACTCAAGTACTTCGACAAGACAGCGATAGGTACGGCCACAACTAGAACGATTAGCGATATTGAGGCGATCAATAATGTATTTGCTCAAGGTGTGATTACCATATTTGGTGATTTGCTAATAGTTATTGCGGTGATCTGTGTAATGTTTTATACTAGTTGGATATTGACTGTGATCAGTTTGGTGACATTGCCTTTATTGATAATTGCAACTTATGTATTCAAGGAGAAAGTCAAATCTACATTCCAAGTAGTAAGATCTCAGATAAGTATGATGAATGCATTTTTGCAAGAGCGAATCACTGGAATGAATGTGGTTCAAATTTTTAATGCCGAGAAACGTGAAGCTGGAAAATTCAGAGAAATAAACAGAGCATATACTAAAGCTAATCTGGACTCTGTATTTTATTACGCAGTCTTCTTTCCTGTGGTAGAATTAATCACAACGATATCTTTAGCCTTGATGATTTGGCTTGGATCAAGAGCATATTTACAGGATTATGTGAGTTTTGGATCCCTTGTAGCTTTTCCTTTATTTTTAAATTTATTATTTCGTCCAGTCCGAATGTTAGCTGATAAATTCAATACGCTACAAATGGGACTAGTGGCTGCAGAGAGAGTTTTCGAGGTATTAGATAACAAGTCCAGTATAGAAAATAAAGGAACGATAGTAGCACAGGATATTAAAGGTAAAGTGGAATTTGATAATGTTTCATTTTCATATGATGATGAAAATTTTGTACTCAATAATGTGAGCTTTACCCTTAATCCAGGAGAGACTCTGGCCATAGTAGGAAGTACAGGATCTGGTAAGAGTACAATAATTAATATCTTGAATAGATTCTATGAGATACAGTCTGGCATGATTAAGGTAGATGGTGTCAATGCTAAAGATTATACATTAGATAGTTTACGTAATTCGGTATCTATGGTATTACAAGATGTATTTCTATTCAATGGAACGGTACTGAATAATATCACTCTGAGAGATGAAAGTATTACGAGAGACAAAGTTATAGCAGCAAGTAAGCAGATAGGAGCGCACGTATTCATAGAGGCGCTTCCGGATGGCTACGATTTTAAAGTGACTGAGCGTGGTAGTAATCTTTCTGTAGGACAACGTCAGTTGATTTCATTTGTAAGAGCGTTAGTGTTTGACCCTTCTATACTTATACTAGATGAAGCTACGGCATCTATAGATACTGAAACAGAGGCGATCATACAGGTTGCTATAGAAAAATTGATAGCCAAACGGAGCTCTATTATCATAGCACATCGACTATCAACGATCCGCCATACTGACAATATAATGGTCTTGGACAAAGGCAACATTGTAGAGCTTGGTCCTCACGAGGAGTTAATGAAGATTAAAGATGGAAAGTATCGTCAGTTATATGACATGCAATTTAGCGAAGAGGAAGCTGCATAGGTTTGATTGGTCCATTTAGTTTCATACTGCGTCCATTCCGTTAAACTATTATCTTTGTGTAGTGTGTTATCTATTTAGATACACAATCAAAAGAGAAACATGACAATATTCAAAGAATTTCAATTAGGAGGAGGCCCACAAGGAGGAGGTGGAAGTCCGTTTGGAGGAATAGCAGGATTGATAACACTTACAGTATTCATGATGGTAGTATTTTTTTTATTCAAAGGTCTTTTTTGGATACTGAGTCTTGTCGCTCCAGTATTACTGATAATTACTCTGATATTAGACTATACAGTTGTTACAGATTTTGGAAAATTTCTAATAAAATCACTCAAGGACAACCCTCTATTTGGAATAATGGCTATTGTATTGAGTTTGGCAGCTTACCCATTTACAACAGGATTTTTATTTTTTAGAGCGATGATGAAACGTGTGATCATGAAAGTACATCAACCTGAGGAAGAAATTTTTGCAGATGGAGAAAACGTAAACGATTCAGGGTTTTCTGATTATGAGGAGGTAGAAACACCTGAACTACCTGAGGTAAAAATAAAAAAGGCCAAAGGCAAAAATAACGATCATGATCAAATGTTTGATTAGTAAGATATACTTTATTCATGATCTTACTATTTTTCATATCGATAGGGCTGAGCATAGGATATATATTTCTATTGCAATGGATCACAGAAGGCTGGGAAGTATTTATACCTAATAAAGGGGGTAATCCATCAATCAAAGTTTCGATTATTATAGCTGCTCGTAATGAAGACGCAAACATTGCTAATTGTCTTTCGAGTATATATAAGAATAAGTATCCTCAAGAACTACTCGAAATCATAGTAGTAGATGATCAATCTCAAGATCGCACAGTTGCTATCGTCAAAGAACAATTTCCACAAGTAACGCTACTACATACGATCAAGAAGCGAGGCAAGAAGGCCGCTATACAAATGGCCGCTAATCGTGCTCAAGGTGAGTTGTTGATGTTTACTGATGCAGATTGTATAGTGCCTGAAAAATGGTTAGATACTTTGGTTTCCAATTATAATCCAAAGCTAGTGAATTTTATCGCAGCTCCTGTACAAATCGATCTAGAGGATACAAATCTCAGCCGGTTTCAGTATCTTGATGTAGCTGCAACTATGGCAGTGACCGCCAATGGTATTCTGCGTAAAAGTTATTATTCAGCCAATGGTGCCAATATGGCTGTCACAAGAAAGATATTCCTCGAACTCTATAGTTCGAGATTAGATGGTGAAATAGCCTCTGGAGACGATATGTTCACTGTTCAATATCTAGCAAAGCAAGATCCATCGAAGATCACATTCGTAAGATCATTAGATGCTACAGTGACTACCAAGGGAGAAGAGACATTAAGTGATTTGTTATCTCAAAGAAAACGTTGGGCAGGCAAGAGTCGCCACTATCCAGAGAAAAATATTGTATTGGTCCAAGGTTATGTGTTTCTGTTAGTTTTTATGATGCTGTTCAATCTAGTTTTTGGATTTATGACTAATGGGACCGCAGTTTTCATAGCTGTACTCATGTTATTTATCAAAATCACGATGGATTATTTATTCCTCCGTCACCTTTGTAAGCATAATAGAAAGGAAGAAGCCACTAAGAAATATCTTATCTCCGCGGCTTTTTATAATTTGTATATCTTATTTGCAGGATTAGTAGCTATGTTCCCTGGAAAGTATGATTGGAAAGGTAGGAGATTAAATTGATTTTGATTAAAATTTCACATTTACCAACCCAACCAAATCCTTTACTTCTCTCAATGTCTCTTGAGCTTTTTTTCTAATATCTGCGGATGAAGACTTGATTTGATCCTTTAGTGCTCTTTTATCATTTGAGAGTTCAGCCTTTCTCTCGATGAAGGTTGATGTCATCGCAACTAGCGCATCTGCGGTAGCTTCTTTAAGTTCGCTATATTTCAAAGAACCATCCTTATAGGTATCCATGATCTGATCATGAATTGTAATAGCACCAGCGGCTTTCATCATTAGGAATAGATTAGCTACTCCGGCACTCATTTCGTTAGCAGGTGTATCGCCTGTATCAGTCACGGCAGATTTAATTTGCTTACGTAATCTCGCCTCATCAGTATATAGGCCGATCCAGTGCTTCTCTCCAGCTGACTTACTCATTTTACGTAAAGGGTCTGCTGTAGATGCAATCTTTGGCGTCTCAGTATGAAGTCCCTCCGGCATTACGAAATATTCCTTGCCTACTTGATTATTAAACCTCTTGGCGATGCTTCTAGATAACTCTAAATGCTGATCTTGATCTTTACCTACAGGCACATAGTTCGCTTTGTATATAAGTATGTCGGCAGTCTGCAGTACAGGATAGTCTAGTAGGCCTGCAGATATAAAATCATCTTTACTATCGGCACTAGATTTTTCACTCTTGTCTTTAAATTGAGTCATATTAGTCAGGCGGCCAATAGGGCAAAAGTTGTTAAAAATCCAACAAAGTTCTGTATGTTCTGGTATAAGTGATTGTATGAATAAATTTTCTGGCTTGATTCCAACGGATACAAGGTTAAGTGTGAGTTCCCAAGTACTTTCTCTTAGTTTCTTTACATTATAAGGCATCGTCATGGCATGATAATCTACCACACCAAAACAACACTTGTACTTTTCTTGCAGATTAACCCAATTTTGTACTGCACCGAAGTAGTTTCCAAGGTGGATGTTACCTGTTGGTTGAATACAACTGAGTACTGTTTTTTGCTCGCTCATATCTTTATTCCTTTCTTTCTAAACTGTAAAAGCACAAAAATAAGAAAGATTCATCTAGTATATCTATTGTGATATGGAGCTCTTTTTAAGGTTAAGATTGTAACGTTAAGACTTATTTGGATGAAATGCTATAATCCCAATTATAATAATGTTCAGCCAATAACTATCAAATAATTGCTTACTCAGCTCAATTTTGATGGCTTCATGGCAATGCTTTCTTAAATTAAATCAAAGTAGTGAATTTTTCATAGATCAAACTTATATGATCGGTTGATACTAATGGTTGCTAGGAGGTTAAAAGGAGTATATCATAAAAGTTAATAAGAAATCATCGCTTAGGGTAAATACGAAAGAATGGTGGGGAGTGAAATGTGGCTTGCCTTGAAAACATAAGGAATCCGAAAAAATATGATGTTAAAGAAGAGATTATGTAATAACCAGAATGCATTTATAAATCAATATGACAATATTCAACGATGATTTAATTGCAATCAGTGATTCACTATATTTTTAAATCTAGTATAAGTTTGATGACGTTTTATGCTATCTTTTATTTGATGTTGGGACAAGAAACTTTTCATCATTTCAATAAGTGCCAACCTTATCAGTTTGCATTTAACGTGGAATAGAAATTTGTTGTTAATTAAAAGAAGATTTATTTTGTGATTACTTTACTAACTCTGCAAGAGTAGCATGCGTATCGTCCAACATTTTTCTTACTCCAACATAATCACCAGCTTGGGCGTATACTCTTAAAACTGGCTCAGTGCCACTCGGTCTGATCATCACCCAAGTATTGTCAGCTACGAAAAATTTATATCCGTCTATTTTTTTTACATAAAGTACATCACGTCCACCAATCGATTTTATTTTATCTTCTTTACAGAGATCCATGATAGCCCATTTCTTGTCATTTTCGATATGTAGATCATCTCTATCAAATTTGAATGCACCTACTTTTGTATAGACCTCTTGTATGAGTTCTTTTATAGATCTGCCAGTCTTCGCCATGAATTCCATGATGAGTAGGCCGATCCAAATTCCATCTCTCTCTGGGATATGCCCAGCAACAGCTAGTCCTCCAGATTCTTCTCCACCAGCGATGATTTTTTCATTGACCATGATCTCAGCGATATACTTAAATCCTATTTTAGTCACTTCAAAATCAAGTCCGTACATTTCTGCTAGTTTCTCCATTTTCTCAGTAACAGAGAATGTCACTACAACTTTACCCGTTTCATTTTTGTACTCTTTGAGGTAATAGAGAAGTAATAATAATAGATGTTGACTATCTACAAACTCTCCATCAGCATCAAACATACCTACTCGATCTGCGTCTCCATCATTGGCTAGACCTACATTGATCTCTGGGTGATCTTTGATATATTGGCTAAGCTCTGTCAGATTTCGACTTATGGGCTCTGGAGCTTGCCCATAAAACGACGGATTATTCTCACAGTGAAGCAATGCGGCATTGTCAAATAACTGCTTGACTACATTTTGTCCAGCACCGTACATTGCATCGTAAGCCAATTTGATTCCAGAATTGCGTATAAGATCAAGATCAAAGTTAGATTTGATATGGTCGATATATATAGACTCGAGATCAGTCATTATTAGCTTTCCAGACTTCAAAGCTGCATTTAAGTCAGCCTTGGCTGTAGGTATTACATCAACTATATGTGATTCTACTTCTGCGATTTCTTTAGGTATAGTTGGACCACCATATGCAGATTTTAGTTTGAATCCATTGTAACTAGGAGGATTATGGCTGGCTGTGATGACGATACCAAGATCTGCACTATGCTTTACGATTCCTAGTGAGACCATTGGGGTTGATACGAAATCCTCTCCTAGATATACTGTTAGTCCATGAGAGAGACATATTTCAGCTGCTCTATCAGCAAACATTTTACCTCCAAATCTAGTATCATGACCAATTACTACTTTACTCATGCCCTTAGATACCATCCATCTCGCAGTAGCGTCTGATACTCTGCTAAGGTTATCCAATGTATATTCTTGAGCAATTATTGCTCTCCATCCGTCAGTTCCAAATTTGATTGGTATCATAATAGTATGTTTAAAATTCTAAACGGCAAATAAACATAAATATAACCAAAATGAGGAGTTTTAGAAGGTAAATGTCTATGAGAGATTCTACTACGCATTATTAATTAATTTAATATATTTACCTCAAATAATTAATAATTTGAAAGATACGCACAAACTCAGAGGGTTAAGACAGAGACTAGTAAAATACTTGCATTCAAGGGGAATCGATGATTCGCGTATACTGGATGCATTCATGGATATACCAAGACATTACTTCATCTCGAAAGATTTTGCCGAGTGGGCTTATAGAGATGAAGCATTTCTCATAGCTGCAGGTCAGACAATTTCTCACCCTTACACAGTAGCTTTTCAGACGGACTTATTGCAGATCAAATCATCTGATAAAATACTAGAGATTGGCACTGGATCTGGGTATCAAGCGACTGTTATAGCTTCGATGGGAGCCAAGTTATACACGATCGAAAGACAAGCAGAGTTATATCATACTGCAAATAAACTTCTTATTAAATTGGGTTATGATCGTATAAGAACCTTATTCGGTGATGGTTATCAGGGAGCGCCTAGATTTGCTCCATTCGATAAGATCATAGTTACGTGTGGCGCTTCGTTTATACCGAAAGCACTTCCATGTCAGCTCAAGATAGGTGGTCGTATGGTGATACCAGTGGGAGAGGGAGAAGATAAAATGATGACAGTGATAACGAGGGAATCCGAAACAGAGTTCTCATCTGAAAAGAAAGGCATTTTTAAATTTGTGCCATTTCTCGAAGGGACTAATGAGCAGAAGCAATCAGCAATAAGTAAGCCAGTGATAAGGGTGAAACTTTAATTCTTATTATTAAAGGAGCTATAAAATTTAGCGCCACTAATGGAATGTATTCTAATTCTTAACTTTAAAAAGCGCAACCAAATCTATTACAGATTCGAATTGCGATTTTAATTTTTGAAGGCTTTAACCGATTATGTATAAGCTGTGCTGTCATATCTTTCTACCTTTAATTTTTTTAGTTTTTCGACTCACTTTTTTGGCTTTGTCGATATCTACTAGTAAGGCTGCCATAACGCTTTGACTATTGGTGTTGTATATTTTTCCCTTATAGGTGACTTTTCCTATTCTGCGATCCCATTCTTTAGCTAGCAGTACGAACTTGCCCCCGGCTTTTTTGTTAGGTCCAAACATTAAAAAGCTATCTTCTTGCTCTTCAAATGATATGGCGAATCGATCTTGCTTTGGTGTAAACATAAGCACCCCTGGAGTCTCTTTAGGGAATATGATTTCCTCTACTTTACGACCATCTACAATTTTGATCTTGCCCTTGAAGATCTTAGATTCATTGATGCCTAGATTTCGATAGAGTACTATATCCTTAGAAAGGTAGAATTGTACACTTTGGAGCTCTGTCTCTGACAATCTATAATCATCATGTATAGTTTGTGTATAATAGTTTAAAGATTGACTACATGAGCTGATGAGCCCAATCAGTGCGATGAATAATATTTGGATTTTTGACTTCATATAATTTTTCTCATTTAGTTGTACAAATTAGTTTGAGTTTATTGGTCTACTTAAACGTAGTACACCGTTAGACGTATCTTTAAGCCTTTAAAGAATGATTTACAGTTGGTTTAACTTAATATTAACGGATGAAAGGGTATTGATAGCGCTCATTACACAATTATCGAAGGTCGGACTGCATGCTATGTAAACTTAATCGAGTCCATTAAAAAAGTGGTTCCTGATAGAGTCAGAAACCACTAAGGTTGGTAAACTGAGAATAATAAGGTTCTATACTAATCAATCCTCAGATCTTCTACATGCACCCCTGGGTGCGCGGCCTTGTCAAAGGCAAATATCTTTTCGTCGTATGTTTTATTCGACTCGATGTTTTCTAGACTTACAGTATATTTAGAACCATCTCGAACAAATATGGCTATTTTTTTCATTATATTATCCTTTCTATTAATACTAATACGCATTTTGATGTATTCTGAGTCTCTATCAAGCGGTTTGAACTCTATTTCGGTCAATTTTTTTCCATTTTCCGTTCTCACATCAGTAATAGCATATATGTATTCATTTGACTCATAGATGCGTAACATGTCTTTTGGAGACATTATTTCACTTTCTTCTTCAAAGTCAGCATCACTCAGTTGTACTTCTTTGTTGGACTTTAGGTGGATCCAAACGTATGTCCCATTGTTGTATATTACTTGATCTGCAAGACTTAGAAGGTACATTTCTCCATCTTGAACAATTTTCCCATTTTGAGTCTCGGTGTCTTGTCCAGAGAGTTTCATCTCTAGTGTAAAGTCTGCCTCTAAACTAGTGAAGCTATCATACTTCCTCTTCAGTTTGTCGAGGACCTTAGTGGCTAGAGGATCAGAAGCTTCACCAATTTGAGCATATGAACTCATTATTAGTCCGATACTAAACAGTAGGGTGATATATTTCTTCATAATTATTAGTAGTTATGTGATATAAGTATAACCTTTATATAATCGTAAAAGTATCATTTCTCTCGGTTAAAGCCTTGTTAAAAAAGACCTTGTTGACCTCCGTTGCAGCTTATCATACAGGAATTAGACTTTTCGTATCAAGATACGTCAATGATATTTTATGCTTACAATAATATTTTACTGATTAGACTTTATGCTTTATTAGAGAGAAATAAAGTGATGTATTAGTAATATTGATGAAAAAATGATACCGCGAATAAAAAATAGTGTTAATGATTAGTTTTTAAATATGCTTATCAATTACTGTCAAAATAAGTGATAAAGCGATATTGTATCATCAACTAATGAAAGCCTAATGTCTGTTACTTATCGTCTCTAACTAACTTAATAACAGTGCCTTCAATTTTGATATCGTTAATTCCTTTTTTTTAATGATCTTGGTCGCTCTTAAAGAAGTTTAATCAATGAAGAAGAATTCACAATATATATTAACTCTAGAGCCACTGACCTTGGCGCGGATAGGAAAAATAATTAGCAATAATGAACATATTGTCCTTGGTCAAGATTGTATTAATCGCGTAAAAGTCAATAGAGAATATCTTGAAGCCAAGATATCTCAGGATAACAAAACGATTTATGGTATCAATACTGGATTTGGGTCTCTATGTAATACCATCATACCCCAGAAAGGCCTAGAAGATTTACAACGTAATCTGGTATTATCTCATTCTTGTGGTACGGGTCTAGTTATACCGCAACATATCGCTAAGATAGTCCTACTACTTAAAATCAAAAATCTTTCTTTGGGCTACTCAGGAGTAAGAGTGTCATTAGTAGAAAGGCTTCTGAAAATGTATAATGCGGATATGATTCCGGAGCTCTTTGAAATGGGATCTTTAGGTGCATCTGGAGACTTGGCGCCACTTGCACATCTTGCTGCAACTATGCTCGGTGAAGGATATGTATATCATAATGGTGAAAGAATATCTGCTCAGACAGGATTGGATAGGCTCGGTGTGGATCAATTTGTATTGGGTGCAAAAGAAGGTCTTGCACTATTGAATGGAACACAATTCAGCACAGGATATGCTTTGCATGAGGTGTTAGAAGCAAACAGACTATTATCGTTAGCTAATCATACTGCCGTAATGTCTATGGATGCATTTATGTGCTCCGTAGATCCACTAGATGCTGATATACATAGAGTAAGAAATCAGCGTGGTCAGATCAATATAGCAGCTGAGATTAGAGGACTTTTACAGGGTACGCAGCTCGCTGGACATGGTAAATATAGTGTGCAAGATCCCTACTCATTCCGCTGTGTGCCTCAAGTCCATGGAGCTAGCAATGATGCTATAACATATGTTAGCGATATAGTAGAGCGTGAGATCAATGCCGTTACGGATAACCCAAATGTTTTTGACGAAGAAGATAAGATATTATCTGGAGGTAATTTCCATGCTCAACCAATAGCCTTGGCTTTGGATTTTCTTGCCATTGCACTTTCTGAGTTAGGTAGTATTTCTGAGCGAAGAACATATGTGTTATTAGGAGCTAATAGAGAATTGCCAGCATTCCTAATCGATGATGTAGGGCTGAATAGTGGTATGATGATATTGCAATATACTGCAGCATCTATTGCTAGCCAAAATAAACAACTCTGTACTCCAGCATCTGTAGATAGCATCATCTCTTGCAATGGACAGGAAGATCACGTCAGTATGGCAGCTAATGCTGGTACAAAGTGTTATAGAGTATTACAAAATCTTAAGTCTCTGATAGCTATTGAGTTGATATTAGCTGCCCAAGCCAAGGATTTCCGGAAAGGAATGAAGTCAGGATTTAAAATTGAAAGCATGCATGCTTCATTTAGATCCACAGTTCCATTTATTAAGTCGGATATGTATATTAAAAATCTGATAGTTGGGGCAGAGGAATTTGTAGAAAAGTGGAATGCCTAGCACTATTTCTCATATATCGTTGATATTTTTTCTAATGCTCTCAGTTGTCACTTGGGGACAGAATAACAGTACTTACTATGGAGAAGTCATGTTTGGAAAGGTGGCTAAGCATAGAGATGGATTGCTGTATAAAGTACCACCCGTAAGTATGATTTTTCAAGCTGGAAAGGTGATGCAAACTGATGGATCAAAGCCATGGCATGATTACTGGGGCTTCCCAAGGTTGGAACAGAGTGTTCATTTCAATGTATTTGGCGAGACAGATGTTTTGGGCTATGCGATTGGCGCTGCGCCAGGCGTAGGATTTTATATGTTTAGAGGCGATCGATCATCTTTATTGCTACATTTAGCCACGGGATTGGCATATCTAACTAGAGAATTCAATCCATTAACCAATCCATCTAATAACGCTATCGGGTCTAATTTCAATAATACGACGCAAATTAAATTATCTTATGAAACACCAATTATAAAAACCCTTTCATTGGATATCGGATTTGGACTAACCCACTACTCCAACGGTCTGAATTCTAGTCCGAATAGTGGTATCAATGTAATAGGTTTCCACTTTGGTATTAAACCAACTATAGCGAATCGAAAGGTACCAAAAGGTTCTATTGCTCAACCATTGACTATATCTAAGAACTGGGGTATTAATGGATATGTTTCTTACGGCTTATCAGAACATAGAATTACGGGCGGCCCTAAATATCCAATTAAGAATTATACATTAGGAATCTTTTACCAATCACATTCTTTTATCAAATGGCATGCGGGATTAGATTATGATTATGCGTTAGTTTTTTACGAATTTGCAATCCGTGACTTCCAATCAGAAGAAGATGCGAATGGTAAGGCAACATCTACTGCAGCCTATGCAGCAATTGAAGGTGTATTTGGCAATTTAAGTGTTCGGTGTCAGGTGGGATATTATCTCGAAATTTTCTACGATCGACAGGAGAGTTTACCGTATTCCAAGTTTAATTTTATTTATAATATACCCTATGAAATATATGAAGTAAGACCCTTTGTTGGTCTATTACTAAAGACTCATGTGGCAGTAGCTGACTATGTAGCGTTACAAGTTGGTATAGAGTGGTAAAGAAAGCACATCTAAAAGTATCATTAAAGCTTTGCAAACTTCACAGCTAAGTGAGATCTTTAAAAAATAAGTGTGAGCTCTTTATCTAAATACTCCTTCAGCTTATGCACAAGTATTTGCTTACTTTCGCTGCTAGTTTGCCTCCATTGCATTTCTTCTTTGTTGTATATAATAAGTATAGGGATACTTCTGATATCTAACAGTTTAGATACCTCTTAATTCTCATCTATGTCGATCTTGATTATTTGGACTTTATCGCCTAATGCTTCCTTCAAATCCAAGATGAAAGACATCAAAGCTTTAAAAGGTCTATACCAATCTGCATAGAAATCTAAAAATATGATAAGTTCATTATCTATTAGAGCGTAAAAATTAGTCTTTGCCATGATATATTATTTTATTTTTAAATCTATTTTATATTTCGAGCGTTACAAGCTCTAATCATTGAAAAAAAATTATTATGAAGAAGGTAGTTCAAATAATCTCTATTGCGTTAGTAGCAATGTCAATTGGCTGTAAGCCAGGGAACAACGCAACTACTACAGATGTAGTTGCTGCCAATATTTTGGTGAATAAAACAGTAGATATTAATCAGATGTATCAGTTTTATTATAACGATCCTCAGACTCTTGACGAAAGACAAGAAAATGACATTATTGACTATATCATTGATAAAAATTTAATGCCAACTAGATCTATAACAGGTCTTTACTATCAGATTACACAAGAAGGTACAGGAGAGAGAGTTAAACCAGGGGATCAGTTAGAAGTGCACTACACGGGTAGCTTTTTAGACGGTCAAGTATTCGATAGTAGTGTGCAACGCGATAAATCATTAAAATTCAAATTAGGAACTACGGGTCTTATACAAGGTTGGCTAGAAGGCCTAAGATATATGAAAGAAGGCTCAAAAATGACTCTTATCGTACCATCTCGCTTAGCGTACCAAGGGCAAGGATTTAATACAATGATTGGCCCAGATATGCCATTGTCCTTTGATATGGAATTGCTCAAGTTGAACTAGAATTCAGTAATGAATATTCCTCTTCCAGATGCAGTTGTTAGCTTCGTACATGATTTTATATCTCATGATGAAAGTATCAAGTATTTAGAAGCTCTATCGACTGAAGTCGCTTGGAAGCAAAACCAGATTAAAATGTTTGGTAAGGTTTATAACGAGCCTAGACTTACTGCATGGTATGGTGATCAAGGATTAAGTTATAAGTATTCTGGAATCCAATTATTGTCCACTGCTTGGTCGGACCTTTTGAATGAACTTAAGTCAAAAGTGAATGCAGCAGCTTCAACAGAGTTTAATAGCGCATTACTCAATTATTACAGGGACGGTCAAGACTCTATGGGCTATCATCAAGATAATGAACCTGAACTTGGGCAGAATCCTGTAATAGCCTCATTGACATTTGGAGCAGCACGAACTTTTCAACTCAAACATATTACTGATAAGACTTTGAAACGAAAAGACATTTTACTTAATAGTGGATCATTACTAATTATGGCTGGCACCACACAACATTATTGGAAACATCAGATTCCAAAGACAAAAAAACCAATTGGACCAAGATTAAATATTACGTTTAGAGTAATAAAAGACGTTGATAATCGTCCTTAATAGTCATAAATTGGGATGAAATAATTAGTAATCTATCCAATAAGAATCAATCAATTGAATTCTTATTTTTATCACAAGCCCCATCACACTTTCCATAAAGATTAAGAGAATGGTGAGTTATTTTAAAGTTTAGAATTTCACCCATCATACTCTTTATTTGTTGGATGCGGGGATCACAAAACTCTAGAACTTTACTGCAATCTACACAGATCAAATGGTCATGTTGTTTATAGCCATATGATTTTTCATACTGAGCTAGATTTTTACCAAATTGATTTTTACTCACTAGATCACAGTTTACAAGTAACTCTAGCGTATTATAGACAGTAGCACGACTTACACGATAGTTTTGATTCTTCATGTGTATATAGAGTACTTCAGCATCGAAGTGATCAGATCTACGATAGATTTCTTCCAAGATAGCATAGCGCTCTGGCGTTTTACGATGCGAGTTAGAAACTAGATGTGAAGTAAAGATTGCCTTTACTTCTTCTATAAGTTGCTCGTTATTTTCTATAGCTTCTTGGTTCATAATTACATTAGTTATCTGCTTTGGATATTCTAGTTGCACTCGATACGCCATCTACTTTCTCTACTGCTCTTAATACAACGGTAAGCTGATTTGTGTTCTTTACAACTATACTTATTCTTCCTTCGAATACACCTTCTGTCCCTGCGATTGCAAATGATCGAATATCTATGCCTAGTTTGTTTGATATCTCATTTGTGAGAGCTTGTATTACTCCTACCCCGCTATCGACTCCTGTTACAAGTAAATCTACTACAAATTCTGAAGATACCGAATTACTCCATTCCGACTTTAGTATTCTATAGCCATAGTTAGCCATAAGATGAGTGGCATTAGGACAGTTGGTTCTGTGTATTTTTAGGCCAGTTGTAGCTGTTAGATAGCCAAATATATCATCACCTTGTACGGGATTACAGCAGTTAGATAAGGAATATTGATACATTTCAGCAGGTTCTCCATTTATTAAGATGCTACTTTTATTTTTGTTTAGTTTTTTAGACTTCTTATCGTCGTTTGGTTGTTGTTGTTGTTGTTGTTGTTGTTGGGCTGGCTTTTCTACTTCTCGAAGTATGAGATTGTGATCAACTACTTCAAATGCCTTGAGCTCTACTACTCTTACATGATCATTCGATAGTGCAAAATAAAGGTCAGCTCTAGAAATAAAACCAAAATGCTTCACAAGCATATCAATATTATCATCAAAATTAACCTTAAGATTTTTAAGTTTACGTTGAAGAGCTTCTTTACCGAGTTCTCCTTTCTTTCGTCGCTCTTCCTTCATAGCAGATCTGATCTTGGATCTCGCCTTTCCGGTGACTACCATTTTTAGCCAGTTTTCACTAGGTTTTTGACTCTTATTTGTAGTTACATTTACTTGGTCACCGTTTTGGAGTTTATATCCCATAGGCACCAACTTATTGTTAATCTTGATTGCTGTCGCGTGGTAACCTACATCTGAGTGTACGTCAAAAGCAAAATCCAAAGCCGTAGCACCTTTAGGTAAAATTTTCATGTCACCGTTAGGAGTAAAAGCATAAATCTCCTCCGCAAATAGATTTCTCTTAAAGTCATTTAAAAATTCTAATGCACTACTATGCTGTGTGTCCAGTACCTCCCTGATATTGGATAGCCACCTATCATAAACACTATGTTCGTTTTTGATACCTTTATACTTCCAGTGTGCAGCAAATCCCTTTTCGGCGATCTCATCCATACGTTCACTTCGTATCTGTACCTCTACAAATCTACCATTGGGTCCGATTACAGTGGTGTGAAGAGATTCATAGCCATTTCCTTTTGGGGTCGTAACCCAGTCTTTGAGTCGCTCTGGTATAGGATTGTATACATCAGTGATAATACTATAAACTTGCCAACAGAAACTCTTCTCTTTCTCTGTAGGAGTATCAATGATAATCCTAACTGCAAATATGTCATAGATCTCATTGAATGGGATCTTCTTAGTCTTGATCTTATTATATATACTTGATATTGCCTTGATTCTACTCTGTGTGCGATAAGGAATATGAAGTTCGTCGAGCTTGGCCGTCATCGGTTTGATAAATGCTTCTATGTATTCTTTACGATCAGTTGCTGATTCGCTAATTTTCTGAGTTAGATTACTGTATACAACAGGTTCATTGATCTTGAGACAGAGATCTTGAAATTCTGTCTTTATCTTGTAGAGTCCGAGTCTATGTGCGAGAGGTATATAGATATAACTAGTTTCCGCTGCTATTTTGAGTTGCTTGTGCCTTGGCATTGACCCTATTGTACGAAGGTTGTGTATTCTGTCACACATCTTGATAAGTATAACACGTACATCTTCCACCAGCGTACTAAGAACTTTTTTGAAATTTTCGGCCTGCAGGCTCTCTACATTATAAAGTCCATCTAGCTTCGTGAGCCCATCTACGATCCTGACTACCTTTGGGTTAAATCCTTTGGTAATATCTTTCAAGGTATACTCTGTATCTTCTACAACATCATGAAGAATTGCACATATTATGGCAGTAGGCCCTAGACCCATCTCCTCGAATGCTATACGAGCAACTTCGATCGGATGCAGAATATAAGGTTCTCCTGATTTTCTTCTTTGGAATCGATGGCCATGAACAGCCATCTCATATGCACGTTTCAAGTGAGTATGGTCATCACCAGAAAGTTTGGGATTAAGCTTGATCATCAAGCTGTCAAATTCAGCCCTTATTTTTTTGTGCTCAACTTCTGATATTTCTTTGGGTGTTGACATAATATGATTATAGCTTAGCGATATTAAATCGTATCAATAAGAATACTGCAAAAATGGTTCCTCTTGACCAATATGTAGTACATAAAACACTATAAATTAATGATTTTACATATTTTTCTATTTTATCTGTATCGCCTACAATCTCGGTAAAATCTTTTCTTCGAAACATGTATTTTTTACGAAAAAGGTATTATCTTCGCAGCGCTTTAAGAAAGTGTAAGTGCTTTCATGCGGGTGTGATGAAATTGGTAGACATGCTAGACTTAGGATCTAGTGCTTCACGGCGTGGGGGTTCGAGTCCCTCCACCCGCACATATTTTCAAGTTTTACATCGATTGATGTTCTATAATAAATGCTTTTCTTATGCTCTTTTTGCTGGGAAAAGCATTTGTGTTTATTAGTCATTTTACAAGTAAATCAGCTCAATAGATAAGTGCTATTGGGATAATCATTAATAATAATTTTGCAACAATAAATAGGTCGCTAAGTTAATATAGACACGAAAGCAGCCCTTACCATCAGTAAATACGCATAAAAGACATGAAAATTGATAGAAAAGACACAGGAAACGGAATTGGGACTATCACGGTAACAGTAGAAACAGCTGATATTAAAGATAAGTATAATAACAGTATTAAGGATTACAGTAGGAAAGCTAGTATCAAAGGATTTCGAAAAGGAAAGACTCCAATTAACTTTATCAAAAAGATGCATGGTCACAGTATCCTAGCAGATACTATTAATAATGTGATGCAAGCTGAATTATCCAATTATATAAAATCAGAAGAGTTAGATCTTATAGGTCAGCCCATTCCATCTGAGACAGAAAAAGATCAAATGAGCCTTGATCCGTTTAAATTAGAAGATGTGACTTTCAATTTTGATTTTGCTCAGGCGCCGAAGTTAAAACTAAAATCTGCTCAAGATTTAGGTATATATACTACCTACGATGTGCAAGTACCAGACGCAATGATCAAGGAAGAGATTGCTAACGGACTAAAAAGATTAGGATCCCAAGACGAGACAGAAGAGGCAATCATAGAGAATGACCTTGTAACTGTTAAGTCTGTAGAGCTTGATGGTAAGAATGTTAAAGAAGAAGGCCATGAGACAGAATTCTCTGTGCTTATAAGCATGATTAAAGATGAGAAGGCTAAAAAAGCTTTTATAGGATCTAAAAAAGGTGATTCTTTAGATTTTAATATATATAAATTGGAAAACGGAACTACTGATGATTACGTAGCCAAATACTTACTAAAATTAGACCCAGAAAATGCCGCTAGTGTTGGTGAAATGTTCAGAGGTGAAGTTATTAAAGTAATGAGAGTTACTGAAGCAGAGAAGAATGCTGAATTTTTTAAGAATTTCACAGGAGATGAGTCCGTGGATACTGAAGCAAAAGCTAAAGATGCTATCAGAACTAATTTAAAGAAACACTATAATAAAGAAAGTGAAAACCTGCTCAAAGGCAAAATTGCAAGTGATTTGATCGAGCAGCACCCAGTAGAATTTCCCGAGGTATTCATGAAAAGATGGATACGTGTAGCTACTGAAAATGCAGAAACGTTAAACATTGATCAAGAGTATGATGCCTATGCTAAGCAACTACAGTGGACTTTAATCAAATCTCAATTAATGGAGCAACACAAAGTAGAGGTGACAGAAGATGATATTAGGGCTGCAGCTAGAGAGAGAGTCTTGTCATATTTTGGTGCTGGAGCTGCTGGAGTGGATGAGGCGATGATCGAAGGTATTATACCGAGATTATTAAATGATCAACAACAACTTACGCAGATACATACTGGAGTTGAGTTTGACAAACTGATGAGTGCATTAGTTAAAGAAGTCAAAACAGATGTAAAATCATTGAACACTGATGAGTTCAAAGGTGTTGTAGATGTATACAATGAAGAGATGAAAGCGAAAGGTTAATTTCAATTATTCTTAGTACTTTTCATGTCGAAATGATGAAAGTTGCCTGTCAATGATAAATTGAGATGTGACTTTTGAGTAATTGCTTGATGAAAAAATTCATGACATAGTTTGTAGTTTTTCTATGATAACAAAATCTTACTTCATCAACGTTTAAGACAAATTTAATATTGACTTACTAATAAATAGACGAGAAGATATGTTTCCAAAAGATGAATTTAGAAAGTATGCTACGAAGCACCTCAATATGAGTGGTATGCACCTCGATAAATATATGGGGGCGACTGTACCTAATATCAATGGTTTTACGCCACAGGTAATAGAGGAACGACAAATGAATGTAGCAAGTATGGATGTATTCTCAAGACTGATGATGGATAGAATCATCTTCATGGGTGTGCCGGTTAATGACTATGTCGCTAATGTAATCCAAGCACAATTATTGTTTTTAGAGTCTACGGACCCTAAGAGAGACATACAGATGTTTATCAATAGTCCTGGAGGGTCAGTGATCGCAGGTATGGGTATTTATGATACAATGCAATATGTAGCGCCAGATGTAGGGACCATTTGTACAGGTTTAGCAGCTAGTATGGGCGCAGTATTATTATGCGCGGGAGTTACAGGTAAGCGTACTTGTTTGCAGCATAGTAGAGTGATGATTCATCAGCCAAGTGGAGGTATGCAAGGACAGTTTACTGATATGGAGATATCGTACAATCTTATCAAAAAGCTAAGAGACGAGTTATACGAAATTATGGCTCACCACACAGGTAAGACTTTTGATGATATCCTCAATGATTCTATGCGGGATAACTGGATGACAGCAACAGAAGCAAAAGATTATGGACTAGTAGATGAAGTACTAGACAGAAAGCACTCAAGTAAGAAAGAGGCTTAATTAAGATTTTTATTAGAAGGAAATATTTTTTAAGTATTTTGGAAAATTTAATTCGAAGAGGATACCATAGCTGAAGTTGGTGTAAAAGACTTTCCAAGTTTATTAGTAACTAGGATTTTGCAGCCAAATCAATGGTTTTAAAAACTGGCTAGATATGAAAAATAAAAAGCTGAAGTGCTCGTTTTGCGGTCGAGATAAGAGTGAAGCTCTTGTACTAATTGCAGGTATAGAAGGTCACATATGTGATGTATGTATAGAGCAAGCTTACGAAATAGTATCTGATGAAGTAGCCGCTAAGGCCGAGGGAGAAGGTGGACATGAGTTCAACATATCTGAAGATATCAAGCCAGTGGATATCAAGAAATATCTTGACCAGTACGTAATAGGCCAAACTGAGGCAAAGAAGTATTTGTCTGTAGCGGTATACAATCATTATAAAAGATTGAAATTTAATAAAGTAGATGATGTAGAGATACAAAAGTCAAACATCATGTTTATTGGAGAGACTGGTACAGGCAAGACTTTATTGGCTAAGACGATTGCTAAATTTTTACAAGTACCTTTCACTATTGTTGATGCAACAGTATTTACTGAGGCAGGGTATGTAGGAGAGGATGTAGAAAGTATGCTAAGTAGACTTTTACAAGCATGTGATTTCAATGTAGAGGCAGCTCAAAAGGGAATTGTTTACATCGATGAAATAGATAAAATTGCACGTAAAAATGATAATCCAAGTATTACTCGTGATGTATCTGGCGAAGGTGTACAACAAGCAATGCTCAAGATGCTCGAAGGAACTGTTGTGAACGTACCACCACAAGGAGGTCGAAAGCATCCAGAGCAGAGTATGATTAAAGTAGATACTAATGATATTCTGTTTATCTGTGGTGGAGCCTTTGATGGCATTGAGAAGCTTATTGCAAAAAGGTATAATACCCAAGTAATTGGATTTAGTACTGATGAGAGTGAGCAAATTGATGGTGAAAATTTACTTCAGTATGTATCGCACCAAGATATCAAGTCATTTGGACTTATTCCAGAGTTAATTGGTAGAATACCCGTGCTTACTTATTTAGAACCTTTGGATAAGGAAACCCTTATTAACATCCTTACAGAACCAAGGAATGCATTACTTAAACAATATTCTAGACTTTTTGAGATGGAAGGCATCCGTCTTTCTTTCACAAAAGATTCTATGCTTTATATAGCTAACAAAGCATTGGATTATAAATTGGGCGCTAGAGGGCTGAGATCTATCTGTGAGGCTATACTTACAGAGGCTATGTTTGAGTTACCTTCTCATAGTGATATCAAAGAGTTTGAAGTAGATTTAGCTTATGCGAAAGCGAAAGTCGATAAATCTAAGTTAGAAAAGCTAAAAGTTGCATAATCTAAGTCTACCTGATTTGATTTCTACCTAAATTTAGGTATATCATGTATTCCGTTAATAAATATACCATTAAAAGTCCCAAATTATTTTTTGTATTAGGTGAGAGGACTATCTTTGATATAGGTATGGATTGGTAACACAATCTTTATCAAATTAGACTAAGGACCTAATATATCGAGAACTACATTTGCATTTTGGCATAAGCTAGAGTGCTTAAGTTGTTATAATCAACTTTATTGATTTATTAAAAATTCTCGATCTTATGAATATTCTAATTAATGGATTTCAAATCTGTTTTCCCCAATTTTTAAAGAAATCTGTTTTTTTAACAGTTTTTACAATTATGTGTTTTGGCTTAAATGCACAGACATACGATTTTAACGTAACACAATCTGACATTAGCAATGCTAATCCAGGTACTAATGCAGTTGGTTTCTTCTGTGGTGGTGGACTTGGTGTCATGTCAGCAGATGTTACTAATGTAGCATTCCAATGCCCAAGTGGAGATTTACTAGGCACAACAATAGGCG
>Ga0228657_1000043_pt1 | contig 89585 bp, 76 predicted proteins | sample 70DmetaG_FD_182743 | JGI IMG/M metagenome (GOLD analysis project Ga0228657, IMG submission 182743) | Seawater microbial communities from Monterey Bay, California, United States - 70D | ecosystem: Environmental > Aquatic > Marine > Coastal | place: USA: California | collected 2016-10-07 | reverse complement strand
CAAATACCACCAAAGTTCTTTTTCATCGATGTCCATGGCTTTCATGCGCTCAACAAGCTTATCTAAACGTTCTTCACGCTGCGAGCCACCTACCATTTCACCAACGCCAGGAAAAAGCACATCCATGGCACGAACCGTTTTACCGTCTTCGTTCATGCGCATATAAAAAGCTTTTATGTCTGCTGGATAGTCAAAGAGGATCACTGGACTGGTAAAGTGTTTCTCTACCAAATAACGTTCGTGCTCACTTTGTAAGTCTATGCCCCAACCGTCTACAGCATATTTGAATTTCTTCTTTTTGTTGGGTTTGGAATTTCTTAAAATATCTATGGCTTCAGTATAAGACACTCTTTTAAATTCGTTTTGGGTGACAAATTGAAGTCTTTCTAAAAGCCCCATTGGACTGCGCTCTATTTGTGGTTTTTTGGCTTCTTCTTGTGCAAATCTTTGGTCTAAAAAGCCCAGGTCATCTTTGCAGTTTTCAATCACATACGCCAAAACGGACTTGATGAAATCCTCGGCCAAATCCATATTATCATCCAAATTGTTAAAAGCCACTTCAGGTTCAATCATCCAAAATTCTGCCAAATGACGTGAAGTATTTGAATTTTCTGCGCGGAAAGTAGGACCAAAGGTGTATACTTTTCCTAGCCCCATAGCGTAAGTTTCTGCTTCGAGCTGACCTGAAACAGTAAGATTGGTTTCTTTACCAAAAAAGTCAGGCTTGTCATCAGCTTCTCCTGGATCCTTGGTGGTTACCCGAAACATTTCCCCTGCGCCTTCGGCATCGCTTCCCGTAATGATGGGGGTATGCACTTGGTAGAAGCCATTTTGCGTAAAATATTGATGCACAGCAAACGACAGGGCCGCACGCACACGCATGACTGCAGCAAAAGTGTTGGTGCGAACTCTTAAATGTGCTTTTTCTCTTAAAAACTCAAGTGAATGTTTTTTGGGCTGTATGGGATATTCATCTGGATTGGACGCGCCTAGGATGCTTACGTTACTGGCCTGGATCTCAAATTTTTGACCCTTACCCTGACTTTCGACCAAGATGCCCGTAACTTCAACTGCTGCACCTGTGGTTATCTCAGCCAACACTTCTGTTGACATGTGTTCAAAATCCACAACACATTGCATATTGGCCAGACAAGACCCATCATTAAGTGCAATAAACCGGTTGGCGCGAAAGGTGCGAACCCAACCTCGAACACATATTTCTTGATTGAGATGATCTCCTAAAAAAAGCTGGCGAATATCCATATAGCATTTTAAAACAGCCACAAATATAGCGCAATTATTCTGCTTCTTTCTCGGGCAAAATTTGAAATTTCGGTTCTTTAAGTATGTTCTCGTTCGCAATCTGCTTTTCGAGTGAAAGTAACAATGCAGGTAATAGGATAAGGTTGGCCAACATGGCAAACAACAGCGTGGCCGAAACCAAGCCACCCAGTGCAACAGTACCTCCATAGCTTGAAATCATAAATACAGAAAACCCAAAGAACAATACAATAGAGGTGTAGAACATACTTACGCCTGTTTCTCGTAAGGCGCTGTAAACCGATTTTTTAATATTCCACCGTGTTGCTTTGAGCTCTTGGCGGTACTTCACCAAAAAGTGGATGGTGTCATCAACCGATATGCCAAAGGCTACGCTAAAAACTAAAATGGTTGAAGGCTTAATGGCAATGCCCAAAAAGCCCATCATACCAGCCGTAAGAATTAGCGGAATAACATTGGGCAGCAGCGAAATTAGAATCATGCGAAACGAACGGAACATATACGCCATAAACAGCGCAATTAATAAAATAGCCAGTCCTAACGAAACAACCAAGTTGCGTACCAAAAAGCGTGTTCCTTTGAGATAACCCAAGGCTTTTCCAGTGACGGAAACATTAAATTGATCCACAGCAAAATGCTTGTCTATGCTTTTTTTGACTTCCAATTCAATGGCCTCCATACGTGCTGTAGTAACATCTTGGAGCATAACGGTCATTCGTGCAAATTGCCCCGTTGGGTCTACCAAACTTTTTAGGAAATTCACATCTCCTTTTAAGTTTTTTGCGTGTGCTCTAATAAAATTGTCTTGTTGCCTTGTTGGCAGCTGAAAGTACTTTGGGTTGCCGTTGTAGTACGATTGCTTTAAATATTTTGCAACGGAAACAGCTGAAACGGGATTTGATAGCTCGGGTATTTCGAGCAAATCACTTTCAAGACGATTCATTCGATTAAGCGTACTTAGACGTGTTGCCCCATTTGCTCGCTTGGTATCTATCATGATTTCGATGGGCATCACCCCATTAAAATGGGTTTCAAAGAATCGAATGTCTTGATAGAAATCTGCTTTTTTGGGCATGTCGTCAATGATAGTTCCTGACAATCGAATCTCGTAGATGCCTACAATACTCAGCATTAAAGCAAGGACTGAAATAAAATAAACGGAAACCCGACGATGTTTCACAATACGCTCCATCCAGCTTACAAAACCAGACATCCAGACTCTGTTAAGGTGTTCCAAGTGTTTTTTATTTGGAATAGCCATATAGCTGTATATGATGGGAATCATCAATAGGGACAGCAAGAATATCATCATGATATTTATGGAAGCCACGATACCAAACTCTCGCAACAAACTACTGTTGGTAAGCGTAAAGGTTGCAAACCCACATGCCGTAGTCATATTGGTCATCAGGGTGGCATTGCCAATTTTGGAGATAACACGTTGAAGCGAACGCGCCTGATTTCCATGTTTCTTAATTTCGTTTTGATATTTATTGATTAGGAAAATACAATTGGGTACACCAATGACAATGATGATGGGCGGGATAAGCGCCGTAAGCACGGTAATCTCAAAGCCCAACAACCCGATAATCCCAAAAGCCCACATAACGCCAATCACCACAATTGACATGGAGATAAACGTAGCTCGGTAAGACCTGAAAAAAAAGAAGAAAATAAGCGTGGTGACTAGGGTAGCCATAAGCACAAATAAGCCAATTTCGTCCAATATCATTTTGGCGTTTAGCGTGCGTATATAGGGCATACCCGAAACCCGAACATCAAGCCCTGTTTGTTTTTCAAATGCGGCAACGTTATCTGCAAGCAAGTTGTCTACAAACCGCTGTCGCGCCCCACTGTTAACCACTTCGGTTTTAAGGTACACTGCGGTTTGAATAACATTTGTTTCTTTATTAAAAAGCAGCCCATCGTATAAGGGCTGTTGTTCATAGAGCCATTCTTTTAGGGCATTTGCCTCGGCTTGGGTTTTGGATTTTTGATAAGGTAGTGGTGCAACTTCAAAAACTTTTTTTCTATCGTTACGCTTGAGCTGGGTAAGCCTGCTAACATCAACCACATTTTCTATACTGGGGGATGCTGCCAAGCTATCACCTAGTGCAGCCCATGCCGCCAATTTCTCAGGCTCAAAAAAAGCGTCGTCTTGCACCGCAAGCACGATCATATTGCCCTCTTCGCCAAAGCGATCGAGGAATTCCTGATAAAAGGTGTTAAACGGATGATTGTCGGGGAGTAGGTTGGCTTCAGTAAAACTAAAGCGAATGTTGCTCCACTGGGTGGAGAGCAAAAATGTTGTGCTCAAAATGGCCAACAAAAACACAATACGATTGCGGAGGATAAGTCGCGCCACGCTTTCCCAAAAGCGTGTGTTAATCCATTTTATCATAGCAACTATATGTTCACAAACTGCTTACACAGTCATGATTTCTTTTTCTTTAATTTGATATTTATCGTCTATTAAGGCGATAAATTTATCCGTAGCTTCTTGAACATCAACTTCCGCGTTTTTGAGTTCATCTTCAGAGAGTTCTAATTTTTTGAGTTCCGCATTAGAGTCTTTTCGTGCATTTCGCACTCCTACTTTTGCGTCTTCAGCTTCTGCTTTGGCAAGCTTTACCAATTCACGTCGGCGTTCTTCCGTCAGAGGCGGTATGCTGATGATAATCGACTCTCCATTATTCATGGGGTTAAAGCCCAAATTGGCAACCATAATGGCTTTTTCAATTTCTGGGATAAGCGTTTTTTCCCAAGGTTGCACTGAAAGCGTTTGCCCGTCGGGTGTGTTGATGTTGGCTACTTGACTTAGTGGGGTCTGTGAGCCGTAATAATCTACCTTTACAGTGGACAACATCACAGGGTTTGCCTTACCTGCTCGTATGTTGATAAACGACTTGTCTAGGTGTTCAAGTGCTTTATTCATGGCTTCTTCAGCCATTTCCATAATAAGATTTAATTCTTCCATGATTTAAAGATTTACCAATGTTCCAATTGATTCGCCCATGACTACTTTTTTGAGGTTTCCTGGCTTGTTCATGTCAAAAACAACAATGGGCAGCTCGTTTTCTTGACTGAGCGTAAATGCAGTGGAGTCCATAACCTTTAAGCCTTTGCTAAGCACGTCTTTAAAGGAAATATTGTCAAACTTTTCGGCAGTCTTGTCTTTTTCTGGGTCGGCGGTATAGATGCCATCAACACGGGTTCCTTTGAGGATAACGTCAGCATTTACTTCAATAGCACGTAATACAGCTGCCGAGTCTGTCGTAAAAAATGGATTTCCAGTGCCTGCGCCAAATATGACCACACGCCCCTTTTCTAGGTGGCGTACGGCACGTCGCTTGATATAAGGTTCTGCAATTGCTTCAATTTTGATAGCAGTTTGCAATCGAGTGGGTACTTCCGCATCTTCGAGAGCACTTTGCAGCGCCATTCCGTTGATGCAGGTGGCCAGCATACCCATATAATCGCCTTGTACGCGATCCATACCATTACTGGCTGCAGCTACCCCTCTAAATATGTTTCCTCCTCCAATAACTACCGCTACTTCAACGCCCATAGCTACAATTTCTTTGATGTCCTGTGCATATTCGCTTAGGCGTTTTGGGTCAATGCCATGGGTGCGGTCTCCCATGAGTGCTTCACCGCTTAGCTTTAAAAGTATTCGTTTGTATGGCATGGAGTGTGTTTGTGCAAATATAAGAAGTTCAAGGGGATACTCCGAGTTGTTCCTACCTATCCGAATAAATTTTCTGCTCCTCGGGCAATCCCGGCATGACCACATGAATGGCTTCTAGCGAATAGAAATCGGTTGGTGTAACGGTATGGGTTGCTTTAAACGCATCAAATGCTGTTTTGGAAATGGGCTTAAAGGAATTAAAATAGACATCCCTTTCGGTGGTGGTTTTACCACTATAATTAATGTCCATTGACAAGACATTTTGTCTATTGCGCCCTTTGACAATCTTATTTTTCTCAATGATTTTGAAAGATCTTCTGACTCCCATCATCGCATCAAGTTTTTCAGACATATTGTAGAGGGTGTATTTGCCCAATTGATTTTTGACAAAGACATAGGTTCTATTGTTAAGTCGCTTTTCAAAAAACAACCCTAACAACTTAATTCTAAATGTGTGTTTATTGTTGTGATAAGATATTTTATGCACTCCGAAATCAACCACATCCACTAGCAGGTAGCCGCTGTAATCTTTTCGTTTTTTTGATGTAAAACGCAATTTATACGTTGGAACTCTTTGGTCATATACGATGCCATCATTTGTAAGCATATACTTGTTTGGTTTGTCCAAAAAGGGGAGTACCCAGTTTTGTTCTTCAAAAAGCAATGTGCTGCCCTTGTGTTTTAGCATCCCGAGTTGTTTTTTGGCATAATCTTCAGGGGTTATGCCTACGCTGTCTTGAGCTGTTGAGTCTACTTCTTGGTCGTTATCAATCTTTGTTGAAAGAAACGGCCCTGATTTTACCTTAAAATAGGAGTCTTTTTTGATTCGTTTTTTGAGAATACCATCTATGGTTTTTTCCATTGAGGTATAGGTTGCTTCAGTCAGCGAATCTTTGAGGTTTGCAGCTTGTAAGACTTCTAATTTGTGAAGATTTAGTCCCCCACTATCTCGAAGCCACTTGCTTTGTGTGTAGTAAACGCTTTCTTGTTCTCGTGGTACTTTTTGGATGATTTCATCTACAAAGGTTTGATCCAACTCTGGGATGGTAGATTTTTTAATTTCTATATCCATTTTTTGAACTACATCCTTGTCCTTTACCACAACATAGACCTCACTTGACGAAAGCCCAAAATCTATGTTGTTGGGGGTATTTTCAAGGACCTGCGCCATGATTTCTTTTGCTGTCAAGGTCTTATTGGATACCATAATGGGCGCAAGTGCAAACGCTTTAGGTATCATATAAAGAGAATCTTTGAGCTGATCAACAAGAACTGTTTTAGTAGCATAGCCCATACAAGACAAGGAGATGGAATCTGCAGTATTGCTTTGCCAATAAAAAGTTCCTTTACTACTGCCAATAACCCCTTTGTTACCATCGTAAACGTGCACAAATGGAATGGGTTCTTGGGATATGCTGTCTAGCACGGTAATGTGTTGAGTATAGGCAACAGTTGAAAAGCTAAAAAGCAGTAGAAGCACAAAGGTTTTCATTTCATAAACGTATTTGGATACTACCAATATAAAAAAAAGACCCCCATACTGGAGGTCTTCGTTTATTTTTAACAAAGGTTTAGGACTAGCCTAGGGCCAAACGCTTAAAACCTGTTACGGTAAGGTCTGCATGAACAGACTTTACATAAGCCGAAACGCTTTGTTTGCCGTCTTTGATGTAGGCTTGATTAACCAGTGTATTGTCTTTAAAGAAACGCTTAATTTTTCCTTTTGCAATATTATCGAGCATGGCTTCTGGCTTGCCTTCTTGACGTAACTGGTCTTTGGCAATTTCGATTTCCTTTTCGATAATAGTCGCATCAACACCATCTTCGTTTAGTGCGATGGGGTTCATGGCAGCTGCCTGCATGGCAACATTTTTGGCCGCTTCTGCAGCTCCTTCCACCGCAGCAGAAAGACTAACGAGCGTGGCAATCTTATTCCCTGCATGGATATACGAACCTACGAAAGGCGCCTCCAAGCGTTCAAAACCACCAATTTCAATTTTCTCACCAATGACACCCGTTTGCTCAGTAAGCTTGTCAGCTACGCTAAGGTCACCCTCAAATGTTGTCGCCAAAAAGGCATCTCTGTTGTCTTGGGTAAGCGCAATGTCAGCAAGTTTGTTGGCAAGGGCTAAGTAGCTATCGTTTTTGGCTACAAAGTCTGTTTCACAGTTTATGGATACCACAACGCCTGCGGAAGCATCATCGTTTACACGAGCAATTACAGCACCTTCAGACGAGTCACGGTCTGCACGGTTTGCAGCAACCTTCTGTCCTTTTTTACGCAGTAATTCAATGGCAGCTTCAAAGTCGCCACCAGCTTCTACAAGTGCTTTTTTACAGTCCATCATACCTGCACCAGTTGTTTTGCGCAGTTTATTTACTTCAGCAGCAGTAATTTTTGACATAGTCTTTTTTTTATTTTTCTTTGGTTTCTTCGTCAGTGTCTTCAACAGCGTCTTCAGCAGGTTCTTCAGTTTCTACCACCTCAGCAGGTGCAACTGCTTCAACAGCTTTTTTTGCTTTGGCAGGTTTGTCTGCTTTTTTCGCTTTGGCAGGCTTTTCTGCTTTGGCAGGTGCTTCTACAGGCGCTGCTTTTGCTTCTTCAACTACTTCCTCAGCAGTTACTTCCTCAACAGCTTCTTCCATAGCAGCTTCTTCCACAGCAGCTACTTCCTCAACAACTTCTTTTTTGGCTGCTTTGGTTTTCTTTTTAGCAGGTTTGGCTGCTTCAACAGCAGGTGCAGCTTCTTCAGCTGTTGTCGGTGCGACAACTTCACCTTCAGTAGCAGCAGCATCGGCATCTGCTTTGTCTTTCTGACGTTCTTTAAGTCCTTCAGCAACAGCTTCAGTAACCAAAGTCATGATTTTTTCAATAGATTTTGACGCATCGTCATTCGCTGGAATTACATAGTCTACATCACGTGGATCAGCGTTGGTATCTACCATAGCGAAAATAGGGATGTTCAATTTTTGTGCTTCCTTAACGGCAATGTGCTCGCGACGGATATCTACAATAAACAAGGCACCGGGCAAACGCGTCATATCCGAGATAGAACCTAAGTTCTTTTCAAGCTTGGCACGCAGACGGTCTACTTGTAGCTTTTCCTTTTTAGATAATGTATTAAAGGTACCATCGGCTTTCATTTTGTCAATGGCTGCCATTTTCTTTACCGCCTTACGGATGGTAACAAAGTTGGTCAGCATACCACCAGGCCAGCGCTCAGTGATGTACGGCATGTTTACGTTGGCTACTTTTTCAGAAACGATATCTTTTGCTTGCTTTTTGGTAGCAACAAATAAGATTTTACGACCAGACGCAGCGATTTTTGACAAGGCTTCGTTGGCTTCTTCGATTTTAGCAACCGATTTGTAAAGGTTGATGATGTGAATCCCGTTGCGCTCCATATAGATATATGGGGCCATGTTGGGGTTCCACTTGCGGGTAAGGTGACCAAAATGCACTCCGGCATCAAGTAGGTCTTTGACTTCTATTTTAGACATTGTTGTAATAGTTTACGTTCCCTGATTAGCAATATCCAAGTGGCGATGTTCTCGGCCTTGGACATTTAGATGCTAAACTAATGGCAACAAATTAATGATATTTAAATGAACTTGATGTTGCGCAAGCGCAACGGTAAGGTTAACGTTTCGAGAATTGGAATTTTTTTCTTGCCTTCTTTTGACCGAACTTTTTACGCTCCACCATTCTTGGGTCACGTGTAAGTAGTCCTTCTGGCTTTAATACCAAACGGTGCTCTTCATCAATAGCACATAGAGCTCTTGAAATAGCAAGGCGCACAGCCTCAGCTTGACCGTTAGGTCCTCCACCTACAACAGTTGCAGACAAGTTATACTGTCCTGCAGTTTCTGTTAGTGCAAAGGGTTGGTTTACTTTATATTGTAATGTGGCAGGTGCAAAATACACAGCCAATGGCTTTTTGTTTACCGTAATTTCACCTTTACCTTCAGAAAGGTAAACACGTGCGATGGCTGTTTTACGACGACCAATTTTGTGAATGGTTTCCATATTAACTTAAATCGTTGATGTTTAGTTCTTTGGGCTGTTGACCACCGTGATCGTGCTCAGCACCTTCAACAACGTAAAGGTTTCGGAACAATTCAGCGCCTAATTTGTTTTTTGGAAGCATACCCTTAACGGCTTTTTCAACAACACGTGTTGGGTCTTTTTCAAATAATTCTGTAGCCGTTAGCGAACGTTGACCACCAGGATAGCCAGTGTAACGGATGTAAGACTTATCTGTCCATTTATTTCCAGTTAACTTAATTTTTTCTGCATTGATTACAATGACATTGTCGCCACAATCCACATGCGGCGTGAAGCTAGGCTTGTATTTGCCACGCAATAGCTTGGCTACTTTTGAAGAAAAGCGACCTAAAATTTGGTCGGCAGCATCAACTACAACCCACTGTTTATCAGCGTTTTGCTTGTTGATGGATACGGTTTTATAACTTAATGAGTCCACTATATACGTTTTTGCTCGTTATCGCCATATAGGATTTACCCCTGTTTGGCGGGCTGCAAATGTACAAACTATCCCCAATATTGCAAACGCTATTTTTAGATTTGTTTAAATGCCCTAATGCGCCTCAAGCCAGTTGTGTCCAATACCCATGTCAACGGTAAGCGGAACTTGTAAGGAATAGGCGGCTTCCATTTCGGTTTTTACCAGATGCTTTAACGCTTCTAATTCCGACTTTGGGCACTCAAAAACCAATTCGTCATGCACCTGCAACAGCATTTGCGCCTTGAAGTGTTGCTGTTGCATTTTGTCATATATCGTAAGCATGGCCAGCTTGATGATATCCGCAGCACTTCCTTGAATGGGTGCATTTATCGCATTGCGCTCTGCAGCACCACGAACAATGGCGTTACGCGAATTGATGTCTTTTAAATAACGACGTCTGCCCAGTACCGTAGCCACATAGCCGTGCTCACGTGCAAAATCTACTTGCTCACTCATATAGGCCTTTAGTTTGGGGTAGCTTTCGTAATAGGCCTCAATGAGCGCTTTCGCCTCTTTACGGCTAAGCGTTGTTTGATTGCTAAGTCCAAAGGCAGACACACCATAAATAATACCAAAATTCACTGTTTTGGCTTGACTGCGCTGTTCTCGACTTACTTCTGAAATCGGCACGCCAAATACCTTGGCTGCTGTAGCCGCATGAATGTCTTCGTTGTTGTTAAAAGCCGCAAGCATACTCGGATCTTCACTCAATGAGGCAATAATACGTAGCTCAATTTGTGAGTAATCCGCGGCCATCAGTACATGCTCATCATCTTTGGCCACAAAGGCCTTACGGACTTGTTGCCCTCTAGGCGTACGAATGGGAATATTTTGCAAATTGGGATGGTTGCTGCTCAAGCGTCCTGTGGCAGCAACCGCTTGGTTGTAAACCGTGTGAATCCGGTTTGTAGTTGCATTCACATCCTCAGGCAATGCCGAAACATAGGTGTTATTGAGTTTTTGCACACTGCGCCATTCCAAAATATCTGCTACTATGGGATGATCCTTGGCTAGAGTGGACAGCACTTCCTCAGCGGTGGAATATTGTCCCGTTTTGGTTTTTTTAGGCTTGTCAATTAATTTGAGTTTATCAAATAAAATAGGCCCTAATTGTTTGGGTGATGCCAAATTAAAAGTTTCACCGGCTTGCTCAAAAATACGCTGCTCCAAAGCAGTAGCTTCTTGCTGCAAGACTTTGGACATTTCATTCAAATAAGGCACATCTATGCTTATGCCTGCCAACTCCATGGCAGCCAATACGCGAACCAACTGCAATTCAACTTTGTCCAACAAAGCACGTTGCTCGTTTTTGCCTAATTCTTTTTCAAAATGTTCTTTGAGTTGCCAAGTAATGTCTGCGTCTTCGGCAGCATATTCGGTTTGTTGGTCTAAGGGCACATCGCGCATAGATCCCTGATTCTTTCCTTTTTTACCAATCAAGTCTGTAATGGGTTTGGGGCGATAACCAAGGTAGGTCTCTGCCAACACATCCATGTTGTGACGCATATCTGGATTGATAATGTAGTGTGCGAGCATGGTGTCAAACAATTTTCCTTTGACCGAAATTCCGTGCTGTTGCATGACTTTGAGATCGTACTTGAGGTTTTGCCCTACTTTCTCAATGGAATCGTTTTCAAAAAAAGGCAACAGGCTATCAAGCACTGCCTTACGCGCATAGGTATCTTCTGGGATGGGTACATAATATCCCGTGTGAGCTTGCCAGCTAAATGCAATACCCACAAGCGATGCGCTTACGGCGTCAAGCCCAGTGGTTTCGGTATCGAAGCAGACGCTTTTTTGGCGCTGCATGGTTTGCAACAATAACTTGCGTTCCAGCTCTGAGTTTACGCATTGATAAAGGTGAGGCACACTGTCAAGCGATTTGAAGGCCGACGTGCTTTCACTTTGTCCGCTACCAGGTTGGTTAAATAAATCAAAGGCAACAGGCGCGGCTGCCACAGCCTCGGTTTTAGTCGCTTCAGGAGCCACTTCATTAGGCTTAAATACTTTGATAAAGGTTTCGCTCAAACGTCTGAATTCCAAGTCTTGAAACAGCTCACTAACTGCAGGTATATTGGGATCAGATAGTTTATAGTCATTAGCATCAAACTGCACGGGTACATCCAGCATAATACGCGCCAGTTTTTTTGACAACAGCCCAAGTGCTTTATTGGCTTCGATTTTTTCTTTTAATTTCCCTTTGAGATCCGCTGTATTGGCCAACAGTTCTTCCATGCTGCCGTACTGGGCAAGAAATTTTTTTGCGGTTTTGTCACCAACACCCGGCAGTCCGGGAATATTATCAACCGCATCTCCCATCATCCCCAAATAATCAATGACTTGTTCGGGATGCGTTATTTCAAACTTTTCTTGCACTTCGGGAATACCCCAAATTTCAATCCCATTGCCCATGCGTGCAGGGCGATACATAAAAATATTTTCAGAAACCAATTGGGCAAAGTCCTTGTCTGGAGTAACCATAAACACCTCAAAAGATTCTTTCTCAGCTTGTTTGGCCAGCGTTCCGATAATGTCATCGGCCTCATAACCTTCTAGTTCAATGATGGGAATGTGGAGGGCTTTGAGCAGTTTTTGAATATAGGGGACTGCAATTTTAATGGCTTCTGGTGTTTCGGAGCGATTGGCTTTGTAGTCAGCGAAAATGTCGTTTCTAAATTTTGAGCCTCCCTTGTCAAAAGCAACAGCCAGATGATCGGGGCGTTCTTTTTTAATGACATCAAAAAGCGAATTGGTAAAACCCAATATGGCACTGGTGTCCATGCCTTTAGAATTAATTCTGGGGTTTTTGATAAACGCGTAATATCCACGAAAAATTAACGCATAAGCATCTAAAAGGAAAAGGCGGTTTTTGGACATAGTTATTTTTAAACTGTGTTAAAAATAGGGTTAATAACCCAAAAGGGAAAAAGGAATTTTCAATAATAAAACATCTGCGTTTACACCCATATTCGTTGAGTTACGGAAAAAATGTATTTTTGAACTATCAAATAATACGTCATGTCCAAGTTTGGAGAATTAATTGATGCTAATATTCCCCTTCTGTTGAGTTTTTATACCGACTGGAATGACCCCTCTGTGCAAATGCATGCCGTGCTACGGGATGTAGCAGCTGCGATGGGCGATAACGGGAAAGTAGTAAAAATAGATGTTGATAAAAACCCCAAGTTAGCCGAAGCCCTTCGTGTTAAAGGACTGCCTACCCTGATGATCTACAAATCGGGAGAAATGGTTTGGCGACAAAGTGGCGAACAAGATGCCAATACCCTTATTGGCCTTATGAAAGATTTCGTCTAGTCTTGTTGATAGGGCCCAACAGCTTTTCTAAATTCCTTATTGGCTTCAGAAACGAGTGCTAAATCTGGCTCTGCAATTTGATAGCTTTCAATCAATTCTTGATATCCCCTAATTTCATAGGTGATGCTTTCCTTGTAATATTCCAGTTCCTCTTGAGGTATTTGGCTGAACAGCGCCAACCTATTTTGATATACTTGCGCAATGGCATCAAACAGCAGTCGCCCCGAATCTTCCATTTCTGTATCAAATAATACAGTCACATAAGGCGTCATGGGTGTGTAGTAGTCATAGGCCGAATACAGAGGTGCAAAAGTTCTAGAGCTTTCAATAAAATCTTGAATTAACCCCTTGGCAACAGCGGTATGCTCAGCGGCCACCGTAGCATCTACCACTGCGCGATAGCGCTCCATGTCGGTTAGTATAATTTCAGCATAAGCCCGCTGATTCGCATTTCCAATGGTTTTATAATATTTGAGTTTGTCTTGGTACTTGATGGCAATTTTCTCAGCCAAGGCACCTGCTTTATCGTTGGCATCGGCTTGGTAATAAGCAGCAACAATTGGTGTTAAGAGGCTGTAATATCCAAAATATTCAAAGGGCATTTTTTCCATGCTCAAATCCAAGATATCGATTGCTTTTTTGGGCTTATCTTCTTTGGTTAACTGCTCTGCAAGGCGTGTCAAATTGCTTCTAAAAGAAATGCTGTTTTTACGCGTTTCTGGGTCGTGATATATTTGATCGCTATCTGCATTTCCCCAATCCCATTTTTTGACAATGTCATACATTTTATCGGCATCAATGCGCCCCATTTGATACGGATTGATGGGGTTTTCAGGCGTTTTGATAGGCACCAGCTTATAGACCAGCCCGTCTAACTGCAAATACGATTTCATCCATATATATTCTTCATCTTCGTAACTGCCTCCTGTGAAGTATATTGGTCGTTTCCAGTCATTGTTATGCAAGATGTCAAGCATCATTATTCGATTTTTGTACAAACCAGATTTAGGCAGGTCGATGTCGATATAATCCACAATCAACTCGGCATCTTCTGGCTTAACCACGCCACTTTTTAAGACATTTTCTTTATTGACAGGCACCCTAATTTTATTGGTTGGATAGTAAACCAAGTCAAGTGTTCCTTGTGGTATTTGATCTGTGTCTACTTCATATTGTTGGAGCAAATGCTTGTAGCGTGTACGGGGGTTGTCACTGGATACCCAAGTCATAAAATCTGCTAAATCCCATCGTAAACTGTCGCTCACTGCCTCAAATTTGATGTAATCTCGAGTTCCGTAGGCATACTGGCTATGGGTCAGTTGGGAAGGAATTGGATTACTCTGGTAGGTTTTGCGTTTAAGCTGATCGATATACCAGTCAGTTGCCAGTAGTTGCGTATTGATACTACGCACATCGGTACGATAGCCTTCAATTTCTTGTGCGTACCAAATAGCAAAAGTATCATTGTCGCCAATGGTAAAAATCATGGCGTCTTTGTCTTCGTCAATAGAATCTAAATAAGCTTTTGCTGTTGATTGAGCCGTATATCGGTTTGACCGGTCGTGGTCGTCCCAGTTTTGGGAGCCCATAAGTACAGGTACTGCCAGCAAGCAAAGCGCAACACTTAAGGGAGCTGCCACACGGGCTGAAATTACCTTTTTAAGGCTGTCGCCAAGGGCTACTACACCAATACCAATGCACATGGCAAACACATAAAAAGAACCAACAAGTGCGTAGTCGCGTTCACGTGGTTCAAAAATGCGTTCATTGAGATATACTTTTAGGGCCAAGCCTGTAAAGAGGAAAAACACGAGTAGTACCCAAAATTGTTTTTTGTCTTGTTGGTATAAAAACAAGGCTCCAAGCAAGCCCAAAAATAAGGGCAGCATGAAGTAAGTATTACGGCCTTTGTTGTTTTTTGCATCTTCATAAAGGTTTTTTTGCGGCCCTAGTCTGATGCTATCAAGCCATGATATGCCGCTGATCCAATTGCCATTAAATGGATCGAGTTCTCCTTTTTCGTCATTCTGTTTTCCAGCAAAATTCCACATAAAGTAGCGGAAATACATATAATTTATTTGGAAGTCAACTAGGTAGGTAAGGTTGTCTAACAAAGACGGTTTTTCGATTTCAATATATGTGCCAAAGCGTTGCAAAAACTGATGGTATCCTTGCGCATCAACCTCATTGTTGTTAACTCTTGAAATAAAGTCATTTATTAAATCAATGAGTTTTTCTTGGTTTCGGTATTCGGGTTTGATATCAAAATTGGGTGCGCCGTAGTATGTGATGTAGTTTACGGCATTGCCTGAACTCCACAGGCGGGGAAGTAATCCTAAATGTTTGCCATTGGCATTGATGCGTGCATTTTCCCAAGCATTGACAATTACATAACGCCCTTTTTTAAGGTCTTTTTCATATTTGGGTTTGTCGTCCCTGTAGGGGTCATTTTCATCTTGCCCTGCATACATATCAGTATACATAGGGCCGTAGAACAAATGGGTTTCGGGATACTGCTCTAAGTTGTAATAGGCCAATAAGGATCGGGCATCTGCAGGTGCGTTTTCATTTATAACGGTATTGGCATTGGCACGAATGGGCAGCATGATCCATGAAGAAAAGCCGATGAGTATAAAGGCAATGCACCAAAGTCCTGTGTTGAGCTGAACCCATTTCTTTTGTTGTGTAAAGCGCAACCCCCAAATGAAAAAAGCGATGATCGATAAACCCGCAATAATGGTTCCCGAGTTAAAGGGCAATCCAAATGAATTAACAAAGAAAACCTCAGCATTTCCAAAATAGGCTAGCGTTAGCGGCAGCAGGAGTTTGAAAACAAACAACAATACGGCAACGGACACCCCATTGGCGATCACAAAAGATTTCCAAGAAAAAGTATAGTTTCTAAAATAGTATAACATTCCAATGGCAGGCACGGTAAGAAGCCCCATAAAGTGCACGCCAAAAGAAAGCCCGATGAGAAATGCAATCAAGACAAGCCAACGATCGCCACGCGGGGTGTGCATTTCTTCTTCCCACCTAAGACCAAGCCAAAACATGACTGAGGTAATAAACATGGCCATGGCATATACTTCTGCTTCAACAGCATTAAACCAAAATGAGTCTGAAAAGGCATAACTCAATGCGCCTACTGCCGCGGCGCCCAACACCAATGTTTCATTGGGTCCTTTTGGATTTTCGTCTTTAATAACAAAGCGCGTAATGATGCGTCTGAGCGACCAAAACATAAAAAGTATCGCAAAGGCACTTGCCATTACCGACATCATATTTACCCAGAAAGCCACGTTTTCAGGGCCACTGGCAAATGAGGAGAAAAAGGCACCCATCATCTGGAAAAGGGGTGCGCCAGGAGGGTGTCCTACCTGAAGTTTGGCCGAAGTTGCGATATACTCGCTGCAATCCCAATAACTTGCTGTGGGTTCAACAGTTAGGTAGTAGGTCGTAAAAGCAATAAAAAACACAAACCAACCTGTAAGTGTATTTTTTTTGGTAAAATTCATAGGTCTCGTAAAGAGCACTAAAGTACAATATCTGCTAAAACTTGGCATAAGAATTTTTTAAACTATTGGCGCAACAAAAACTTTGTGCTATTTTTGCCAACCGTTTGCGTAATGCAATTGGATAAATGAGGGCTTCTGTTTTTAGAAGAAGTCTAGTAAATTGGCCTATGGTGTAACTGGCAACACGTCTGATTTTGGTTCAGAAGAGTCTAGGTTCGAGCCCTAGTAGGCCAACAAAAACCCATTCTTTGTAGAGTGGGTTTTTTAGTTTAATCCAACTGCAGCCGCCAAACCTGCTTTAAAATGCTCCCAGTCGGAAAAGATTTCTCTAAACACTATAAAGGTTATTACAAAGACAATGATTTGAAGAACTTGTTTGTTATCTAGTTTAAGATTTTTCATAACACAAGAGATAAGGTTTTAAGGGGCTACTAACTCAAAAATACAAAATCCAATTTTATTCCTATATTTGCCCCGTTTAACGGGAAGAGGTAGGGGGACAAAGTCCTCTTTTTTATTATATGGATTTTAATAAACGCGTACACGAATTACTAAATGAAGCTTTGGCCGAGCAGCCTAGCTTGTTTTTGGTGGATCTAAGCATCGACTTAGCTTCGCACATCCGTGTTGTACTTGATGGCGATGCTGGAGTAACCCTTGAGCAGTGCATGCAAGTGAGCCGTCATATTGAGCATAACCTAGATAGAGAAGCACACGATTTTTCACTAGAAGTAGGTTCTGCAGGTGCTGCCGCACCGCTTATGCAACCACGTCAATACAAAAAACACGTGGGCCGTATTTTAAAAATCATCACCAATAGCGATGAAGAGCTAAAGGGAACCCTAACTGATTCAGACGATCAAATGATTGCACTGCAGTGGAAAGCACGTGAACCAAAACCCGTTGGTAAAGGAAAACACACCGTAACAAAGGATGCCAAAGTGTCCTATGACGAAATTAAAAAAGCAACCGTTCAAATTCAATTTAACAAGTAATATGGAAAATCTCGCCCTTATAGAGTCGTTTTCGGAGTTTAAAGACGAAAAATTTATCGACCGAGTAACATTAATGTCAATCCTAGAAGAAGTGTTTCGCAATACCTTGAAAAAGAAATACGGAACGGATGATAACTTTGATATTATTATCAATCCAGACAAAGGAGATTTGGAAATATGGCGTAATCGCATTGTTGTGGAAAACGGCGAAGTAGAAGATCCCAACGAGGAAATCGAGCTTTCTCAAGCCCAAAAAATTGAGCCCGATTTTGAAGTGGGTGAAGATGTTTCTGAAGAAGTGAAACTTGCAGACCTAGGAAGACGCTCAGTGTTGGCGCTGCGTCAAAATTTGGTGGCGCGTATTCACGAACACGACAACACCATTATTTACAAGCAATTTATTGATCTTGTTGGTGAAATCTATACAGCTGAGGTACATCACATACGCAACCGCGTTGTGATTCTACTTGACGATGAAGGAAACGAAATCATTTTGCCTAAGGACCGACAAATCCCATCAGATTTTTATAGAAAGGGAGATAACGTGCGTGGTATTATTGAAAGCGTGGAACTTAAAGGAACCAAGCCAAGTATAATTATGTCGCGTACGGCACCACGATTCTTGGAAAAATTATTCGAGCAAGAAATTCCTGAAGTATTTGATGGATTGATTACCATTAAAAAAGCCGTTCGTGTTCCTGGCGAAAAAGCAAAAGTAGCTGTTGACTCCTATGACGACCGCATCGACCCTGTTGGGGCTTGTGTGGGTATGAAAGGTTCTCGTATTCACGGCATCGTACGTGAATTGGGTAATGAAAATATTGATGTGATCAACTACACCAACAACACCCAGCTTCTGATTACAAGAGCGTTAAGCCCAGCTAAAGTTACTTCGGTTAAAATTGACGAAGAGACCAAGCGAGTAGAAGTCATGATGGATCCTAGCGAAGTATCCAAAGCTATTGGCCGTGGAGGATTTAACATCCGCCTTGCTGGACAGCTTACGGGCTACGAAATTGACGTGTACCGTGAGGGCATGGAAGAAGACGTTGAGTTGACTGAGTTTTCTGATGAAATTGAAGCTTGGATTATAGCCGAATTCAAAAAGGCAGGATTAGACACTGCTAAAAGTGTTTTAGAAGAGGATATCGAAGATTTGATAAAACGTACCGATTTGGAAGAGGAAACTATTTCAGATGTACGAAAAATATTAAGCGCAGAATTCTCGAACGAATAACCAAACCCGGCAATTTTTTATTTTTGATTGCGCAAAAGATTATATGGCAGATTTAAAAACAATTCGAATTAACAAAGTACTCCGCGAGCTAAACATTTCGTTGGATCGTGCAGTGGAACACCTATCCGAAAAAGGATTCTCGGTGGAAGCACGCCCGACAGCCAAAATTTCGCAGCAGGAGTACGAACTTCTTTTAGACGCATTCCAAACGGACCGCTCAAAAAAAGAAGCTTCTCACGAAGTTTTTGAAGAGAAACGTAAAGAAAAAGAAGCCATTCGTGAACAGGCGCAAAAAGAAGAAGCTCCTACTCCCGAACTCTCTAAGCCAACAAACGTAGTCAAGGCGCAAGCAAATTTGAGCGGCCTTAAACCCGTAGGCAAAATTGACTTAAATCCTAAGCCAAAGCCTGCTACACCGCCCAAAGCAGCCACACCCGAAACCAAGGAAGAAGCACCAAAAGAAGTAGCAGCACCTCAAAAGGCTGAAGCAGCAGCTCCTGTTGCAAAAACAGAAGCGCCTGTTAAAGAAGCAACTCCTGCTAAGACAGAAACTCCTGAAGAACCAACTGCCGAAAATTCTGGCAAGATTGAAACTCAATACAAAAAATTAAGTGGATTAAAATCAGCTGGGGAGAATATTGACTTGTCAAAATTCAAAAAGCCAGCACCAAAGAAGCCCGCTGATAGCGACAGCAATAAACGTCGCCGAAAACGTATTACCAAAGACACTGGCCCAGGAAATCGTAAGCCCAACAATAATCGTGGTAACAAACAACAGCGCCCAGCGGTAACAAAAGAGGAGCCTACAGAAGAAGAAATCCAGAAGCAAATCCGCGAAACGCTTGAAAAACTGCAGGGAAAGACCTCCAAATCAAAAGGAGCCAAGTACCGTCGTGAAAAGCGAGACTCTCACCGTCAAAAATCGGAGGAAGAAGAAGCATTACAAGAAGCGGAAAGCAAAATCCTTAAGGTTACAGAATTTGTAACTGTTGGAGAAGTGGCTACTATGATGGACATCAGCTCCACGCAAATCATTTCGGCTTGTATGTCGCTAGGTATCATGGTTACCATGAATCAGCGCTTGGACGCTGAAACACTATCCGTTGTTGCCGAAGAATTTGGATTTGAAGTAGAATTTGTAACGGCTGATATTGAAGAAGCCGTTGAGGTAGTCGAAGACAAACCCGAAGACCTAAAACACCGCGCACCCATAGTAACAGTAATGGGGCACGTTGATCACGGTAAAACATCCCTTTTGGATTATGTGCGAAGTGCCAACGTAATTCAAGGAGAATCTGGTGGAATCACGCAGCACATTGGTGCCTACAGCGTAAAAGTAAAAAATGGACAAACCATTACCTTTTTAGATACACCTGGTCACGAGGCCTTTACCGCCATGCGTGCACGTGGAACACAAGTAACCGACTTGGTTATTATTGTAGTCGCTGCCGATGACGATATAAAGCCACAAACCAAAGAGGCCATCAGCCACGCACAAGCGGCTTCGGTGCCTATTGTATTTGCGATTAACAAAATGGACTTACCAACAGCCAACCCTGATAAAATCAAGGAAAGCTTAGCTGGAATGAATCTGTTGGTTGAGGACTGGGGTGGAAAAATTCAATCCCAAGATATTTCTGCCAAGACAGGCCAAGGTATTGAGGAGCTTTTAGAAAAAGTACTGTTAGAAGCAGAGCTGCTAGAGCTAAAAGCAAACCCAGACAAGGCTGCTCAAGGTACTGTCGTTGAAGCATTTTTGGACAAGGGTAGAGGATATGTATCGACCATATTGGTGCAATCTGGAACACTTACCGTTGGAGATTATATTTTGGCTGGACGCCACAGCGGTAAAGTAAAAGCAATGCACAACGAGCATGGCAAAGAACTTGAATCCGCTGGACCATCTACTCCCGTTTCAATTCTAGGACTTGACGGTGCACCACAAGCCGGTGATCGCTTTAATATTTATGGCGACGAAAGAGAAGCCAAGCAAATTGCAGCAAAACGCACCCAATTGGTGCGTGAGCAGTCGGTAAGAACGCAACGTCACATTACACTTGATGAAATCGGAAGGCGTATTGCGCTGGGTGACTTTAAAGAATTGAACATCATCCTAAAAGGAGATGTTGATGGTTCTGTTGAAGCCCTAACGGACTCGTTCCAAAAACTTTCTAACGAAGAAATTCAAGTTAATATCATCCACAAAGGCGTTGGTGCCATAACCGAATCGGATGTGTTGTTGGCTTCGGCTTCCGATGCAATTGTTATTGGGTTTAATGTACGACCTATGGGAACTGCTCGTCAATTGGCGGAAAAAGAGGAAATCGATATTCGAAGTTACTCCATTATTTACGATGCCATCAATGATCTTAAGGACGCTATGGAAGGCATGCTTTCGCCTGAATTCAAGGAAGAAATTAGGGGTAATGCTGAAATCAGAGAAACCTTTAAAATTTCGAAAGTGGGTACCATTGCGGGCTGTATGGTTACAGATGGTAAAATTATCCGTAACTCAGGCGTTCGTATTATCCGTGAGGGAGTTGTTATTTATACAGGCGAATTGGAATCTCTAAAACGCTTTAAAGACGACGTAAAAGAGGTTACCAAAGGCTACGATTGTGGGCTTCAAATCAAAGGATATAACGATATTAAAGAAGGTGATGTTGTGGAATGCTACGAGCAAGTAGCCATCAAAAAGACGCTTAAATAAGCTAAGGTTTTAACACAAAAGCCGAGCGAAATCTCCGTTTCACTTTTTCCAATTCTGCTGAGGCTTCTCGTTCTGTGGTATAATTACCAGTTCTTATTTTGTAGTTGGGCGTTTCAAAAATCAACTGGGCAGTCATGTCTGGAAACAAGGCTTTAAATAGCTCCAATTCTGCTGTTGTAGCTTCAAAACTTCCATAAAAAACCTGTATGGTATATTGTCTTTTGGCTGCATTCAATCGGTCTAGGGCTATTTTTTTTTGGAGTAAGCTATCGAGTTTTTTGGGAGCACTTAGTTGAGTTTGTGCTTGCTGTCCCATCAAGTAGGAGCAGTTTATCAAAACACAAAAAATAAAACAGATTGTCTGTGGGCGCATGTTGTTTTTCATTAAAGGCAAAAATACACCATTATTTAAATTAATTTTTGTTAAAAAGATGCTAAACATTATTTCTATATAGTATTGATTATCAAGTACATAATATATTATTTAGACGAAATATAAATTAAAACTTTGATCGCTAACTAGTTTTTAAAATGGGGGCTGTGTCGTAATTTTACTGACGAATTCATAAATGTGTGAATTAACCAACAATTAACCTCGTATGTACAAGGACAGCTTTCTAGCTCACCTTCCATTACTGCTTCTAACGCTCTGCTTCAGCTTCGCTGTAAATGCCCAAGAGCCTGACATCCAAAAAGGAAAATCCTTATTCAACGCCAACTGTGCTGCTTGTCACAAACTCAAGAAACGCGCTGTGGGGCCTGCCCTAGCTGGCGTATCTGCCAAGTATGACAGAGAATGGCTTTACAGTTGGATTAAGAATTCTACCGCCATGGTAAAGTCTGGCGATGCCCAAGCGGTTGCCATTTATGAAGAGTACAATGGTTCAGTTATGACCTCGTTTCCACAACTTTCAAATGAGGACATGGATAATATTTTAGCTTATACCGACTACACGCCTCCCGCACCGGCTGCAGCTGCAATGCCTGCCGCGGTAGCTACTCAATCAGGTGGTGGCTTCACCAACGATTTGATTTTGGCGGTATTGTTATTGGTTTTGGCTGCTTTGGTGACCATGTTGTTTTTGGTTAACAAAACACTAAATAAGATTGCAGCGGCTAATGGCGTTGAGCTTGTTAAGCAAGAAAAAAGAAAGCGTACACCCCTTTGGAAAGCCTATGCACAAAACCCATTTTTGGTGTTTGTAACCGTTATATTTTTGTTGCTTTCAAGCGCTTATGTTGGTTATAGCTACTTGATGCAAGTAGGTATCGATCAGGGTTATATGCCCATACAACCGATACACTATTCTCACAAAATTCACGCTGGAGACAACCAAATTGAGTGTAAATATTGTCATTCTTCTGCACGTGTTTCCAAACATTCTGGTATTCCTTCACTCAATGTGTGTATGAACTGTCACATGAATATTGCCGAATACAATGGTGAGGAAGATTTAGAAAAAGGATACACAAAGGAATTTTACACCAACGAAATCAAAAAGCTTTACAAAGCTGTAGGTTGGGACGAAGCAACACAAAGCTATACAGGAGAAACAGAACCTGTGAAGTGGGTGCGTATTCATAACCTGCCAGACTTTGTGTATTTCAACCATGCACAGCACGTTTCTGTAGCGGGAATTGAGTGTCAGAAATGTCACGGTCCTGTTGAAGAAATGGAAATTTTATACCAACATTCACCGCTTACCATGGGATGGTGTATCAACTGTCACCGTGAAACAAACGTGAATGTTAAAGACAATGGATACTATACCAAGATTCATGAAGAATTGTCAAAAAAATACGGAGTAGAGAAACTAACCGCTGCCCAAATGGGTGGATTGGAGTGTGGAAAGTGTCATTATTAAGAATTAACATATGCCCAATCAAAAAAAATACTGGAAAAGCGAAGTAGAGTTGAACAATCAGTCAACTTTGGCAGAGGATTTGGCTCAAAAGGAGTTTGTTCAAAAACTTCCTGAAGACCTGTTAGGCAATTCCGAATTGCCAGAAAGCGATACTTCTCGTCGTGATTTCCTAAAATATATGGGCTTTAGTACTGCTGCGGCTACTCTAGCTGCTTGTGAGGGCCCCATCAACAAATCTATTCCTTACGTTGTACAGCCAGAGCAAATCATTCCAGGCATAGCCAATTACTACGCTACTACATTGGTTGATGGTTTTGACACTGCTAGTATACTTATTAAAACTCGCGAAGGACGTCCTATCAAGGTGGAAAATAATCCTGATGCACCTGTAAACAATGTTGCAAATGCACGGGTACAAGCTTCTGTCTTGTCACTTTATGACAGCATGCGTGTGCAAGGACCTACACAAGCTGGCGTTGGTGTAAGTTGGGATACCCTTGAGTCAAATGTTGCTCAACAGCTCAAAGCACTAGCTGAAAAGGGTGAAGAAGTTGCGTTAATTACACCTTCTTTAGCCAGTCCAACAACGAATCAAATCATCAAAGATTTTCAAGCCAAGTTCTCGAATGTTAGCCATCACGTTTATGATGCGCTTTCCGAAACAGCGGCACTCAATGCATTTGAAAAAGCATACGGCAAACGTGCGCTTCCTAGCTACGATTTCAGCAAGGCGAGTTGTATTGTTTCTGTTGATGCAGACTTTCTAGGAGACTGGCAAGGTGGTGGATATGATACAGGATATGCCAAAACTCGTGTGCCAAAAGGGAAAAAGGGAAAGGCAAAGATGTCCAAGCACTACCAGTTTGAGTCTAATATGACCCTGTCTGGCGCCAATGCTGACTTCCGCATACCCACTACTGCAACCGAACAACAATTTGTATTGGCAGCTCTTTACGGGGCATTGACCAACACGTCTTACCCGACTTCGCTTTCAAAAGCGCTAAACGCAAAAGTTTCTGAGATTGCTACTGCCCTGAAAGCAGCTGGCAAAGGTGCTGTTGTGGTTACCGGTTTACAGAACGAAGACGCTCAACGCGCTGCTTTGGCCATCAACGAACTGTTAGGCTCTGATGTCATGGACGTAAGACAGAATACGTCACTTCGTCAAGGCGACGCAAGTCAAATAAACCAGTTAGTAAACGATCTTAATAGCGGAAAAGTATCTGGTGTGATTATGGCGGGGGTTAATCCTGCATATACACTTCCTAATGCCGATGCGTTCATTGCAGGACTTAAGAAAGCAGCACTGTCTGTGAGCTTTAGTATGAAAAATGATGAGACAGCTGTGCATTGCCAATGGGTAGCCCCAGCACCTCATTATTTGGAATCTTGGGGCGATGTGGAAATGAAAATGGGTCACTATGCACTTATGCAGCCTACGATTCGTCCACTATTTGATACCAAACAATTTCAAGAGGTATTACTCAAATTAAGTGGCAGTACACAACGTTATGACGATGCCATCAAGGCTTACTGGAATGCCAATATTCTTGGCGGTAAACCCTTTAACGAAGCCCTTCACGATGGGTTTTATGTGACCGCTAGCAGCAACCGCCTTGGTTACCGCGATAATGTAGATGCGTTAATGCAACGACTTATTCGCGCTAAATCTAAAGCAGGATTGGAATTACACCTATATACCAAAACAGGAATTGGCGATGGTCAACAAGCCAACAACCCTTGGTTACAAGAATTCCCAGACCCTATTTCTCGAATTACTTGGGATAATTATCTAACCGTTTCCAAAGCAGATGCAGAAGCACTGGGATTAAAAAACGTCAACCAGTCAGATGGTGCACTTGACGGCAGTATTGCTGAAGTCAAACTCAACGATATTGTTGTGAAAGCACCGGTACTAATTCAGCCGGGACAAGCCGTAGGCACTGTTGGATTGGCATTGGGTTATGGTAAAACAGCCGGGATGAAATCTGAAATGCAGGTTGGTGTTAATGCGTATGCATTATATCAGAACTTTAATCCAGTACAAAGCGTAACCGTGACGGCTACTAGCGACATGCACGAATTTGCCTGTACGCAGTTGCAAAACACGTTGATGGGTAGGGGCGAGATTGTTCGTGAAACCTCCCTTGAAATATTCAATACCAAAGACGCCAAATATTGGAACTCGATGACACAAGTGTCTCGTGATCACGAAGAAATTGACGTAACTTCACCAGACGCAGATATGTGGCAAGCCTTTGATCGTTCAATAGGGCACCACTTCAATTTGTCCATTGACTTAAATTCCTGTACAGGTTGTGGCGCTTGTGTGATTGCCTGTCACGCTGAAAACAACGTTCCTGTTGTAGGTAAGCACGAAATCCGTAAGTCACGTGATATGCACTGGTTGCGAATTGACCGCTACTATTCTGCACAAGATACATTTGAAGGAGATTTAGAGACAGTAGAAAACATCAGTGGATTGGGAGATTCGCTATCTACTTTTAACAAAATGGAAGATCCTTCGGCCAATCCGCAAGTAACCTTCCAGCCGGTTATGTGCCAACACTGTAATCACGCGCCTTGTGAAACCGTTTGTCCAGTGGCTGCAAGTTCTCACGGACGACAGGGCCAAAACCACATGGCGTATAACCGTTGTGTAGGAACACGTTATTGTGCTAATAACTGTCCGTATAAAGTACGTAGATTCAACTGGTTCTTATACAATAAGAATGACGAATTTGATTACCACATGAACGACGACCTAGGACGTATGGTATTAAACCCAGACGTAGTGGTTCGTTCTAGAGGGGTAATGGAAAAATGTTCAATGTGTATTCAAATGACACAAAAAACCATTTTAGACGCGAAACTTGAAGGTCGCGAAATAAAAGATGGCGAATTCCAAACGGCATGTTCAAGTGCGTGTGGAACAGGCGCCTTGGCTTTTGGTGACATCAATGACAAAGACAGTGAGGTAGCACACCTCAAAGAAGACAATCGAATGTATCACCTGCTTGAAAGCATTGGTACAAAACCGAATGTGATGTATCAAGTTAAAGTTAGAAACACTTAAGGAACGATTTATGGCTAGTCACTACGAAGCACCCATTAGAAAGCCCTTAGTAACAGGGAACAAGTCGTACCATGACGTAACGGTTGACATTGCTGCGCCCGTGGAAAATCCACCAAACAAGCAGTGGTTTATCGCTTTTGCTATTGCCCTTACGGCCTTCCTTTGGGGATTGGGCTGTATCATTTACACCGTTTCTACCGGAATTGGCGTTTGGGGACTAAACAAGACCGTAGGTTGGGCTTGGGATATTACCAACTTTGTATGGTGGGTAGGTATCGGACACGCCGGAACCTTGATATCTGCAGTACTTTTATTATTCCGTCAAAAATGGCGTATGGCTATTAACCGTTCTGCGGAGGCCATGACTATTTTCTCAGTTATACAAGCAGGGCTATTTCCAATTATTCACATGGGTCGTCCATGGTTGGCATATTGGGTATTGCCTATTCCAAATCAGTTTGGTTCACTTTGGGTAAACTTCAACTCCCCTCTGTTGTGGGATGTATTTGCCATCTCAACGTACTTATCTGTATCGCTAGTGTTTTGGTGGACGGGTTTACTTCCTGATTTTGCCATGATCCGTGATAGAGCTATCAAGCCTTTTCAGAAGAAAATTTACGGTTTGTTGAGTTTTGGATGGAGTGGACGCGCCAAAGATTGGCAACGTTTTGAAGAGGTTTCTCTAGTCTTGGCTGGATTGGCAACACCTTTAGTATTATCTGTACACACCATAGTATCCTTTGACTTTGCAACATCTGTTATTCCAGGTTGGCACACCACGATTTTCCCGCCGTATTTTGTTGCAGGCGCAATCTTCTCTGGATTTGCCATGGTAAACACGTTGTTGATTATCATGCGTAAAGTATCGCATTTGGAAAACTATATCACAAGACAACATATCGAATTGATGAACATCGTTATCATGATTACGGGATCTATAGTTGGGGTCGCCTACATAACCGAGTTGTTCATTGCTTGGTATTCGGGTGTTGAGTATGAACAGTACGCATTCCTCAATCGCGCAACCGGTCCTTACTGGTGGGCATATTGGGCCATGATGACATGTAACGTATTCTCCCCCCAATTAATGTGGTTTAAAAAATTACGTACCAGTATTATGTTCTCCTTTATCATTTCAATTGTGGTAAACATCGGGATGTGGTTTGAGCGCTTTGTAATCATTGTAACCTCGTTACACCGCGATTATTTGCCCTCTTCCTGGACCATGTTCTCACCAACATTTGTAGATATAGGCATCTTTATTGGAACCATTGGTTTCTTCTTTGTGCTATTCTTGCTGTACGCCAGAACGTTCCCTGTTATTGCACAGGCAGAGGTGAAATCGATTTTGAAAACATCGGGAGATAAATACAAAAACACGCATAGCCATTAGTAGTAAATTAGTACATGCCGTTTATGACGATGATGATACGCTTTTGCACGCGGTTAAAGACGTAAAAAAAGCAAAGTATCATATAGAGGAAGTGTTTACACCATTCCCTGTACACGGGCTTGACCATGCCATGGGGCTGGCTAGCACACGCCTTGCCATTACTGCCTTTATGTATGGTATTCTAGGTTTTGCTGTTGCAATTACCATGATTAATTATATCATGATAGTCGATTGGCCACAAAATATTGGTGGAAAGCCTAGTTTTTCGTTTATGGAAAATCTTCCTGCTTTTGTGCCTGTAATATTTGAAATGACGGTATTTTTTGCTGCACACCTCATGGTCATTACATTCTATTTGCGTAGCCGACTGTGGCCATTTAAAAAAGCTGAAAATCCAATGCCCGAAACCACAGATGATAAGTTCTTAATGCAAGTAGCTTTATCAGGTGACGAAAAAAAATTAATTAGTCTTTTGAAAAATTCAGGAGCTATAGATGTTAGTATTCACGAAAATCAAGACGCATGAAAAAAGTAAGTATCCTTGCCGTTTTAAGTTCTTTGTTACTGGTGTCTTGTTTTGATTCATCCAAACCCAACTACCAGTACTTTCCCAACATGTATGAGTCTGTAGGCTATAAAACCTATGCCGAATCGGATGCATTCCGCAATGGTATTGAGGCACAACTTCCCGTTGAGGGATCTGTTGCACGGGGATGGGCACCCTATGATTATCCCGATACGAATGATGGATATGAAGCTGCAAAAGCTAATTTGAAATCACCACTAGCGACAACGGCCGAGCACCGCGCAGAAGGAAAAGAATTGTACGGTGTTTATTGTGCTGTATGTCATGGTTCTAAGGGCGATGGTCAAGGTATTTTGATGAAACGCGAAAAGTTTTTGGGTATACCTAGCTATGCCGACAGAGAAATCACAGACGGGAGTATTTATCACGTATTAATGTATGGTAAAAACGCCATGGGTTCACACGCCGGACAGGTAAATGCAACCGAACGCTGGCAGATTGCCCAACATGTAATGTATTTACGTAACGAATTGACAAAATAATTGGCCATGTATACCTTCACACAACGACTGAAAATTACCGCCTATGTGCTCATGGGACTAGGTCTTATTGGGTTAACAATTGGCTTTTTAAGCGCACCTTCCACTGTAGCTGAAGCGCAAGCTATGGTTGCTGATGCCCACGGAGGACATGGAGGCGACCATGGCGATGACCACGTCAGCGATTACGGTGACGACAAAGCACATGCTGCCATGATTCATTCCACTCATGCGGATGACCATGCAGACGATCATGCTAGCGATCACGGCGAAGTCAGCAGCCACGCTGATGATCACGGAGATGCACATGGCGAACATCTATTGCATCAACTGCAAAACAAACCTTGGGCTGCTCTCTATGTAGCTGCCTTTTTCTTCTTTATGATAGCATTGGGAACGCTTGCGTTCTATGCCATCCAACGGGCGGCACAGGCAGGTTGGCCTATTTTGCTCTATCGTGTTATGGAAGGGATTACAGCTTATTTGGTACCCGGTTCTATTATTATATATGTATTTCTTGTGCTTACAGGATTACACGCCAACCATTTATTTGTGTGGATGGATGCTGAAACCGTAGCACACGATGAAATTATTCAAGGAAAAGTAGGCTATCTCAACGTACCTTTCTTTTTGCTTAGGGCAGCCATCTACCTTATCGGGTGGAACCTTTATCGCTACCTATCACGTAGATTCTCATTGGCGCAAGACAAGGCTGTTGTGGGGGATATTCGCAATCATAAAATGAATTTCCGTATTTCTGCAGGCTTCTTGGTATTCTTCTTTGTAACGGAATCTATGATGTCTTGGGACTGGATTATGTCACTAGATCCGCACTGGTTTAGTACATTGTTTGGATGGTATGTTTTGGCAAGTATGCTCGTAACCGCGGTTACCGTAATTGCGTTAATTACCATTTATCTTAAATCAAAAGGATATTTACCCAAAGTAAACCATAGTCACTTGCACGATTTGGCTAAGTTTATGTTTGGCTTTAGTGTGTTTTGGACGTATTTGTGGTTTTCGCAATTTATGTTGATTTGGTATTCTAATATTCCGGAAGAGGTAACCTATTTCTTAACGCGGATAGACGACTACAATCTGCCATTTTTTGGTATGATTGCGATGAACTTCTTATTCCCACTACTCATATTGATGAGCAGCGATTACAAACGATCCAATTGGATTATAGTGATGGCTGGAATCGTAATTGTATTGGGACACTATATTGATATTTATAATATGATTATGCCCGCTACTGTTGGCGATCAATGGTTTATTGGATGGGCTGAAATAGGCGGATTCCTCTTCTTTGCTGGACTCTTTATGTTTGTGGTATTCCGTGCCATAAGCAAGGCTCCATTGGAAGCTAGTGGCGATCCATATGCTGGGGAGAGTGAACGATTTGTGTATTAATTAGGAAACAAATAAATGACTACAGTTATTCTTTTTGCGATTTTGGTTTTAGTGGGTATTGCTATTTGGCAAATCACCAAGATTTTTGAATTGTCGCAATTGCGTCAAGACAGAGACGACTCACAAATTGCTAACAATAAGGACAACAACTGGAACGGCCAATTGATGTTTGTCTTTTTGGTGTTTATATATCTGATTACGATTTATTCGTTTTGGGCGTGGGGCGATGTGCTACTTCCAGAAGCGGCCTCTGAACACGGACAAGACATTGACCGCCTGATGTGGATTTCATTTGCACTGATCTTCTTTGTGCAAACCATAACCCAAGCATTATTGCATTATTTCTCATATCAGTATCGTGGTAAAAAAGACCAAAAGGCCTTTTTCTATGCCGATAACGACAAGCTAGAATTTATATGGACGATTATTCCTGTGATTACTTTGGCTGTACTCATTATGTACGGTCTTTTCACTTGGACCTCCATCATGAATATTGAAGAAAATGATGAGGCACTGGTAGTGGAACTATATGCACAGCAATTTAACTGGAAAGCCCGTTATGCTGGTCAAGACGGTGTTTTGGGAGATGCCAACGTACGCTTTCTACAAGACTATGATGGACGCAATTTAGTGGGTATTGATTCGTCAGACCCCAACGGATTGGACGACGTGGTTGTGCAAGAATTACACTTGCCAAAGGGGCGTCAGATTATTTTTAAAATGCGTTCGCAAGACGTATTGCACTCGGCCTATATGCCACACTTTAGAGCACAGATGAATTGTGTACCTGGAATGATTACGGAGTTTTCATTTACACCATCTATGACCACTGAAGAAATGCGTCAAACCCCCGATATGGCAGCCAAAGTGGCCAAGATCAACAAAATTAGATTTGATAACAGCAAGGCTTTAATGGCCAAGGGCGAAGAAGCCCTAGATGCATATCAGTTTGATTATTTGTTACTTTGTAATAAAATTTGTGGTGCATCGCACTACAATATGCAAATGAAAATTGTGGTAGAAGAAGAAAAGGATTTTAACAATTGGCTGGCAGCGCAAACTACCTTTGCACAAACCATTCAACAGTAAAAAGATAGCTATGGGAGCAGATCACGCACATCATAAAGAAACATTTATCACCAAGTACATCTTTAGTCAAGACCATAAGATGATTGCTAAGCAGTACCTTATTACGGGACTGATTATGGGAATCATAGGTATTGCGATGTCTTTGTTATTTCGCCTTCAGTTGGCGTGGCCAGAAAAGTCTTTCTGGGTTTTTGAAACATTTTTAGGCAAATGGGCACCAGAAGGCGTTATGGATCCCAATGTATACTTGGCATTGGTTACCATACACGGTACGTTGATGGTATTTTTTGTACTCACCGCTGGTTTAAGTGGTACGTTTAGTAACCTGCTTATTCCGTTGCAGATTGGCGCACGTGATATGGCTTCTGGTTTACTTAACATGATTTCATATTGGTTGTTCTTCTTGTCTTCAGTAATCATGATTGCCTCACTTTTTGTAGAGTCAGGACCTGCTGCTGCTGGTTGGACCATTTATCCTCCGCTTAGTGCCTTGCCACAAGCGCAACCCGGTTCTGGATTGGGAATGACGCTTTGGTTGGTATCTATGGCCATCTTTATAGCATCTTCATTATTGGGATCGCTTAATTATATTGTTACGGTTATCAATTTACGTACCAAGGGAATGTCCATGACCCGACTTCCATTAACGATTTGGGCCTTTTTTGTAACCGCTATTATTGGTGTGGTTTCATTCCCCGTATTGTTATCAGCAGCCTTGTTGTTGATTATGGATCGAAGCTTTGGCACCTCATTCTTTTTGTCTGATATATTCATTCAAGGAGAAGTGCTGCACTACCAAGGGGGATCACCTGTACTGTACGAACACCTGTTCTGGTTCTTAGGTCACCCAGAGGTATATATTGTACTGTTACCAGCACTAGGAATTACTTCTGAGGTATTGGCAACCAATGCACGTAAGCCTATTTTCGGATATCGTGCCATGGTAGCGTCTATTTTGGCCATTGCCTTTTTGTCTACCATTGTTTGGGGGCACCATATGTTTATTTCAGGAATGAATCCATTCCTTGGATCGGTGTTTACATTTACAACCTTATTGATTGCGATACCCTCTGCGGTTAAAGCCTTTAATTATATCACCACGCTGTGGAAAGGAAACCTCCAGATGAACCCTGGAATGTTGTTTTCCATTGGTTTGGTATCTACTTTTATTACGGGTGGTTTGACTGGAATTATCTTGGGGGATAGTACCCTTGATATAAACGTGCACGACACCTATTTTGTGGTAGCTCACTTCCACTTGGTAATGGGTATTTCGGCATTGTATGGACTATTTGCTGGGGTGTATCATTGGTTCCCAAAAATGTTTGGGCGTATGATGAATAAGAACATGGGCTATATTCACTTTTGGGTGACGGCTGTCTGTGCTTATGGTGTCTTTTTCCCCATGCACTTCATTGGGATGGCGGGACTACCTAGAAGATATTATTCCAACACCGCATTTCCATATTTTGATGACCTTGCCAACATCAATGTAATCATTACCATTTTTGCGCTTATCGCAGGTGCTGCACAGTTGGTATTCCTTTATAATTTTATCAGCAGTATTTTCTACGGTAAAAAGGCAGTTCAAAATCCTTGGAAATCTAATACGCTCGAGTGGACAGCTCCAGTGGAACATATTCACGGAAACTGGCCAGGTGCTATTCCACACGTACACCGTTGGGCATACGATTATTCCAAGCCTGGACAAAAAGAGGATTTTGTCCCTCAAAACGTTCCACTAGCCGAAGGCGAAGAAGAACTTCAACACTAAAACAAAGCCCCGTCACTCGACAAGCTCGAGAACCAACGGGGCTTTTTTGTTTTCTACTATTTGCGCACATTCATACTGACTGCCCTGTGGTCTAATTTCCATTTGCTCTAGAGCAGGAGATAGATAAGGTATCCCAATGCTTAAGCCACGTAAAATAAGCAGTAAGCCCACCAACAGCGTAGTTAAGGGCAGTATATATCGCATTCTCTTTTTTTTACCAGCTACCATTGTGTTTGGAATAAAAAAAACCAATAGAAGTGCTGGAATTGTCCCCGCACCAAATAAACCATAAACAGCGCACCTTTTATGGGATCAAAATAAGTAGCACTTTTCAGTTGACATACACGACAAAGGTCATAAACAAGGGAAGCAGAAAAAATGACAATTCTCAACTTTTACGTAACTTTACAGAACCAAATCTTATTATAATGAATAGTTGCTTCGATTACGCTTTTTATGCCTCTGTATGTGCCAAATCCAATCCCAAATATTTTCCTGCTAAGTCCACTATTTTTCATGAAGGCTCTTCTTTAAAAGGTGTTTACTGTATTGAAAGCGGAGTATGTAAGATTTTGAAATTAAGCGAAAATGGAGATGAGCAAATCATACAATTGCTCGGAAAACGAACCTTACTTGGAATTCGAAGTGTTGTAAATGATGAATGCACCAATTTAAAAGCCCAGACACTTACGGCTGTTAGCGCCCAATTTGTACCAATAAAAGATATAAAAAGGACCATCAATAAAAACCCACTTTTTTGTTCATTTTTACTTCAAAATTTCGCTAAACAAATAAAGGATGCTGACAATCGGATTGTAAGCATGGGGCAGCATCGATTGGGTGAGCGATTGGCATCACTGCTGTTGTATATTAAAAAAGAATTTGGCCTCAACCCCGATGGCTCTTTAAAGGTATACCTCAAACGTGCGGAGATGGCCAACTTTATAGGCACGGCCACCGAGTCCATGATTCGTACACTCAAAAGATTTGAAATAACGGATGGGTAAGTACAAACAAAAAGAAAATATATTTAAAAAATGAAGAGGCACTAACGCTTTTGGTTAAAGGGCATCGAGCTCATATTAAAATCGCCTGAGGGCTTTTTTGTTTTCCGTATCTTTGGAATGATGAATGAACATCTAGATCCAACAGGAGAGCATTTAAGTCATGAGGAACACGATATCGATCGTGCTTTGCGACCCCTTAGCTTTGATGACTTTAGCGGACAACCGCAAGTACTCGAAAACTTAGAAATTTTTGTAGCAGCCGCAAATCAGCGAGAAGAAGCACTTGATCATACCCTTTTGCACGGTCCACCGGGACTGGGCAAAACTACCTTGGCACACATCTTGGCACAAGAATTAGGCGTTAAACTCAAGCTTACTTCAGGCCCTGTACTAGATAAACCTGGGGACTTGGCAGGCTTGCTTACCAACCTAGAGCCAAGAGATGTGTTATTTATTGATGAAATACACCGGTTAAGCCCCATAGTTGAAGAGTATTTATACTCAGCTATGGAAGACTACCGTATAGATATCATGATCGAAACAGGGCCCAACGCGCGTTCGGTTCAAATCGAATTAAGCCCCTTTACTTTGGTAGGAGCCACCACGCGATCGGGTTTGTTGACAGCACCCATGCGTGCACGGTTTGGCATCAACAGCCGATTGGAATATTACTCCACTGAAGTGCTCGCAGGTATTGTGACGAGAAGCGCCAATATTTTAAACATTCCTATTGCAGACAAGGCAGCCATTGAGATTGCCAGCAGAAGTCGCGGTACGCCGCGTATTGCCAATGCACTGCTGCGACGCATTCGGGATTTTGCTCAAATCAAAGGCGATGGAACCATCAACCTTGACATAACACGTATTGGGCTCAAAGCCTTGCATGTAGATGCACATGGCTTGGATGAAATGGATAATAAAATACTCACTACCCTTATTGATAAATTCAAAGGAGGCCCTGTGGGAATAAACACCTTGGCAACGGCGGTTTCTGAAAATGGCGAAACCATTGAAGAGGTCTATGAACCTTTCTTAATTCAGGAAGGATTTTTAATGCGTACACCGCGTGGTCGGGAGGTAACCGAAAAGGCCTATAAACACCTCGGAAAAACCCTACCCAACAATCAAAAAGGACTGTTTTGAGTAGCGCAGCGCGTCATGCTGCAATGGTCAAAGAAATAGCTCAAAAGTTGGGCTTTATGGCTTGTGGTATCTCTAAAGCTGGATTTTTAGAAGAAGAAGCACCACGATTGGAATCGTGGTTAAACCAAAACCAACATGGGCAGATGGGCTATATGGCCCGCAACTTTGACAAACGCCTGGACCCAACAAAACTAGTGCCCGGCGCAAAGAGTGTTGTGTCCTTACTCTACAATTATTTTCCAGAAAACACACCCGTAGATGTGCACGCACCTAAGATTGCACGCTATGCATATGGCGCCGATTATCATCATGTCATTAAAGACAAGCTCTTTACATTTATGCACCATATTCAAGACCAAATTGGAACGGTAGGCGGACGTGTATTTGTAGATTCTGCTCCCGTACTAGAAAAGTCGTGGGCAGCTAAAAGCGGCCTTGGCTGGGTAGGCAAAAACACCAACCTTATTCGTAAACAAAACGGTTCTTACTTTTTTACAGCCGAGCTCATTTTGGATTTAGAACTCGAAACAGATGGTACGGTTACTGATCACTGCGGCAGTTGTACAGCTTGCTTGGATGCCTGCCCCACTGATGCTTTTGTCGCCCCCTATAAGTTGGATGCTAGTAAATGTATTTCTTACTTCACCATTGAACTAAAAGACGCCATTCCAAATGAAGTAAAAGGTCAATTTGACAATTGGGCCTTTGGTTGTGACATCTGTCAGGAGGTTTGTCCTTGGAATCGTTTTGCTGCACCGCATGAAGAGCCTGCTTTTCAACCAAAACCCGAATTGATGAACATGACCAAAGGCGATTGGAACGAAGTTACCGAGGAGGTCTTCAGCCGCTTGTTTGAGGTAAGCGCAGTTCAGCGAACAGGCTTTGATGGATTAAAGCGAAATTTAGAGTTTTTAAAGTAGATAGAATTCAATACCTTTCCTGACTAAATTGCCAAGTGTATGAGCAAAGAAAGTAAACGACGTGAGGCCCTAGTATATCACGCAAAACCTAAGCCCGGAAAACTAGAAGTGAACCCTAGCAAACCCTATGCAAGTCAACGGGATTTGTCATTAGCCTACTCGCCTGGGGTAGCTGAACCTTGCTTGGAAATTGAAAAGGAAACAGGGAACGTTTATAAATATACCAACAAAGCCAATTTGGTTGCTGTAATTTCAAATGGTACTGCCGTATTGGGATTAGGGGATATCGGTCCCGAAGCTTCCAAGCCTGTTATGGAAGGCAAAGGATTGCTTTTTAAAATATTTGCAGGCATAGACGTCTTTGACATTGAGGTAGACACTAAGGATGTAGATGCTTTTGTGGCAACAGTAAAAAATATTGCGCCTACATTTGGTGGCATTAATCTTGAAGACATCAAAGCACCAGAAGCCTTTGAAATAGAGCGTAGGCTGGTTGAAGAACTCAACATACCTGTGATGCACGACGACCAGCACGGTACCGCCATTATTTCGGGTGCTGCCTTACTCAACGCTGTTGAACTGGCCGAAAAAGAATTGTCAAAAGTAAAAATGGTGATCAGTGGCGCAGGTGCTGCAGCCATTTCTTGTGCCCGGCTATACCGTGCTTTGGGCGTATCGCCAGAAAACATGATGATGACCGACAGTAAGGGCATTATCAGATCAGACCGAGATAATCTCACGGTCCAAAAAGCAGAATTTGCTACTAAAATAGACGTGCATACATTAGAAGATGCATTGGAAGGCGCCGATATTTTTATTGGGCTTTCAAAAGCGGACATCATGACTCCTGCCATGCTAAAATCTATGGCGCCAGATCCGATTGTTTTTGCCATGGCTAATCCAAACCCAGAAATAGACTACAACCTTGCTGTTGCCACACGCAAAGATGCGATTATGGCTACGGGGCGTTCGGATTTTCCTAATCAGGTCAACAACGTACTCGGTTTCCCATTCATCTTTAGGGGTGCTCTTGATGTACGTGCCACCAAAATTAATGAAGCTATGAAAATGGCTGCCGTACACGCTCTTGCCCATTTGGCCAAAGAAACAGTTCCCGAGCAAGTTAACATTGCCTACGGGGCAACCAAACTTGTCTTTGGAAAAGAGTACATCATACCAAAACCCTTTGACCCCAGACTCATCACAACGGTGCCTATGGCTGTTGCAAAAGCTGCCATGGAAAGTGGGGTTGCTGCAGCACCAATCAAGGATTGGGACAAATACCAAGAAGAATTGCACGCGCGCACAGGCTCAGACAAAAAAATTGTCCGCTTGATCATTAGCCAAGCCAAGAGCAATTTACAGCGTGTTGTCTTTGCCGAAGGGGATGAATTAGACGTGCTCAAAGCAGCTCAATTGGTGCATGAGGAAGGTATTGCTATTCCTATCCTACTTGGCGATGAGGAGCACATACGCGAAATGATGGCTACCATAGAATTTGAGGGAGATGTAACCATTATTGATCCAAAAAAGGAAAGCGTTAAAGAATCACGGGATGCCTATGCACATGCCTATTGGCAATTGCGTCAACGAAAGGGCATAACGCTTTATGATGCACAAAGACGTATGCGTGAACGCAACTATTTTGCAGCCATGATGGTGCGTGAGGGTGATGCCGATGCCATGATTTCGGGCTACAGCCGAAGTTATCCAAATGTGTTAAAACCGGTCTTACAAGTTATAGATACGCAAGAAGGTGTAAATCGCGTGGCTACTACCAACCTCATGATTACCAACCGAGGGCCTTTGTTTATTTCCGACACTTCGATTAACATCAATCCCAATGCAAAAGACTTGGCAAAAATTGCACAAATGACATCTTACACAGCGACCTTGTTCGGTATTAACCCTAAGGTAGCCATGCTATCGTATTCCAACTTTGGCTCATCAAAAAATGAGGATGCCCAAAAGGTGAGTAAAGCCGTAAATATGATACACCGCTTTTTGCCTGATATTGCTGTTGATGGCCCTATACAAGCAGACTTTGCATTAAACAAATCGATGCTAACCAATAAGTTTCCGTTTTCAAAAATTGCAGGTGCCGCCGTAAATACGTTGGTATTACCCGATTTGAATGCCGCAAACATCGCTTACAAACTCATTAAAGAATTAGACGACGCGCTTTCTATTGGCCCCATCATGATGGGACTCAAGCATCCAGTGCATATACTACAGTTGGGGGCTAGTGTTGATGAAATAGTTCACATGACAGCAGTTGCTGCGGTGGATGCACAAAACAAGAAAAAATGATTACACAACTTAATGGAAGGCTTGTAAGTAAAACGCCGACAACCATAGTCGTTGACTGCAGCGGTGTTGGCTATGAAGTACATATTTCACTTCATACGTACGGGCAGTTGCCCGAAGACGAGCTTATACGTATTTATACCCATATGCAGGTTCGTGAAGATGCACAAAACCTCTATGGATTTATGCAAAAAGTTGAGCGGTCTATTTTTCGGTTATTACTCAGTGTCAGTGGGATAGGCGCCAATACGGCACGCACGGTACTTTCGTCTATGAATCCACAAGAAGTGGTGCAGGCCATACAATCCGATAATGTAGCGGCTATTCAAGCCGTAAAGGGGATTGGCGCCAAAACAGCCCAGCGCGTTATCGTTGATTTAAGAGATAAGGTTACAGGTCTTATTGATGATGAAGAAATAGCATTGGTCTCGAACAATACCCAGCGTGATGAAGCGTTATCTGCATTAGGTGTTTTAGGTTATCCTATGAAGCAAACCCAAAAAGTTGTAGATGCACTTTTACAAGTAGAACCCGATATGCCTGTAGATCGTTTGATTAAAAACGCGCTGAACAAATTATAATGCATACCATTTTTGACAAGAAATCAGGATTATTATGGACACTCATAAGTGTGCTGTTTTCTACTGGTGTATATGCTCAAAACAATACTGCTAGTGCTGTCGATAGCTTGGTTTTAGCTCAAAACCTTAAACAAATTAGCCTCAAAAACAAGCCCAGTACTTTTGCTACATCCTATACGTTTGACCCAAAGCTAAATTTATACTTCTACAACGTTAAAGTTGGGAATATAGATGCAGAAAAGCCCTTGGCGCTTACCCCAGAGGAATACCGAAGGCGTGTATTTGCCGAAAAGTCTAGGACTTATATTAGAGATAAACAAGAAGCCATAGCTGGAATTAATGAGGACGAAGACACCCAAGAAGACCAGTTACCAGATTACTATGTTAACTCCAAGCTCTTTGTAAGTATTTTTGGAAGTAACGAGATTGATATTCGACCACAAGGATCTGCAAGTATTGACTTGGGAATTCGCTACCAAAAGTCTGGTAATCCCAGCCTTTCCCCACGTAATCAAAGCAGCCTGGCTTTTGATTTTAACCAACGTATCAATCTGGCGCTTACCGGTACAATTGGGACCCGATTAAAAGTCAATGCAAACTACGATACCCAATCTACTTTTGATTTTCAGCGTGTTGTCAAATTGGAGTTTTTTCCAGAAGACTTGGTGCCGAGTAGTGTGCAAAATACCATTAATAAGGGGAAGGAATTAGCAAATAAAGGGAAAGACCTTGTTAACAAGGGTAAGGATTTACTCAATAAAGGCAATCAATTTGCAGCGAATGCCACAAACAAGTTTAACAACATTCAAAATCTTAAAGATCAAGGAATAAGTGGTAATGAGGATGGGATTCTTCAAAAACTTGAAGTAGGGAATGTCAGCATGCCCATTAACAGTTCGTTGATTACGGGTGCGCAAAGTCTTTTTGGAGTCAAAGCAGAACTCAAGTTTGGCAACACCAACATTGCTGCAGTAATTTCAGAACAGCGATCACAAAGTCAAACCATACAAACCAACGGCGAGGGTACGCTTGAGGAATTTTCCTTATTTGCTTTAGATTATGAGGACAATAGACACTTTTTCTTGGCACAATACTTTAGAGACAATTATGATAAATCGGTTAAAACTTACCCTTATGTCAACTCTCCTATTGACATTACCCGATTAGAAGTTTGGGTTACCAACCGCTCGGCACGCGTAACTAATGTGCGAAACCTTATTGCCCTTCAAGATTTGGGAGAATCTAATCCAGATGCTACCATACTCGATGATATAACGAGTGGATTTTTTAATGCTGGACCCAATGCTTTTCCTGATAACGAAGTAAACAAGGCAGATCCGCTAGCCATAGGAGGAGGGGGAATTCTTACGGATGATATTCGTGATATTGCCACTGCAAAAGACGGCTTTGGAAGCCTTTCGCCCCAAGTGAATGAGGGACGTGATTACGCCATCTTGGAAAGCGCACGCAAATTAAACCAAACCGAATATACCTTACACAAGCAGTTGGGGTATATCTCATTAAATCAACCTTTAAACAATGATGAAGTATTGGCTGTTGCTTTTCAATATACGGCTAATGGTCAAGTTTATCAGGTAGGTGAATTTGCCGGTGATGGTGTCGCAGCAACAACCGTTTCTGGATTGCCAGCCGCTCCAATTGTAAGCAACAACAGCTTGGTGGTTAAAATGCTTAAAAGCTCTGTGCTTGATGTAGCACAACCCGTTTTTGACCTAATGATGAAAAACGTCTATAATATTGGCGCATTTCAATTAGATCAAGAAGATTTTGTTTTCAATATCGTTTATACAGACCCTTCACCATCAAACTTCATTACCCCCGAAGAAGGGGCAGAGGGAGTGTGGCCTCAAGGAACAGAAGAGCGTATATTGCTTAACCTTTTTGGTTTAGACAGACTCAATATCTATCAAGATGCCCAAGCCGAAGGAGATGGATTTTTTGATTTCATCAGTGGGATTACGGTGCTTCCAGAACAAGGACAAATTATTTTTCCAAGCATAGAACCTTTTGGAGCCTACTTGTTTGAGTTGTTAAAGTCTAACGATCCACAGGAAGAATATGGCGACAGAAACTTTTACAACGAAAACCAAAAGAAGTATGTTTTTAAGGAAATGTACGACATCACAAAAGCAGATGCGGCAGACTTTCAACGCTACAATAAATTTGAGCTAAAAGGCCGTTATAAATCAATGGGTGGCGGACAAGGAATAGCCCTTGGTGCTTTTAATGTACCACGCGGTTCTGTTCGTGTTACTGCAGGCGGTAGATTGCTTCAAGAAGGTTTAGACTATACCGTAAATTATCAGTTGGGACGTGTAACCATACTCAACGAGGGGATTAAAAATTCAAACATACCTATTGAGGTTTCTACTGAAAGTAACACCCTTTTTGGTCAACAGAACAAACGTTTTATGGGCTTCACTGCTGAACATAAAGTGAATGACGACCTCTTGATAGGTGGAACCTATATGCGTCTAAGCGAAAGACCACTGACCCAAAAAGCCAATTATGGCACAGAACCGGTAAACAATACCATGCTGGGATTGAGTGGAAATTTCTCAAAGGAGATTCCTTTCCTCACAAGAATGGTAAATAAGCTTCCCAATATTGATACCCGAGTTGCATCAAACCTTTCCATTCGGGCAGAGGCAGCTTATTTGAAAGTGGGGCAGCCAAGAGGTACTCAGCTCAACAATGCTCCTACCACTTATATAGACGATTTTGAAGGAACCCAAACCAACCTTGATATACGAGATACCTACTCTTGGTTCCTCTCCAGTGTGCCCGCTCCTTCACAACAATTGCCCATTGCTGGGTCAAGTGTAAATGTAGATGACATAAGCGCAGGTTATCAGCGCGCCAAACTTTCATGGTACAATATTGATCCTTTATTTTACTCCAATAGAAGACCAAGCGGTATTTCAGACGATGACCTCTCGACCAATGCAGCGAGACGTATTTTTATAGAAGAAATATTCCCTCAACAAGATGTTGTACAGGGGCAGTCTTTGGTCCAGTATACCTTTGACTTGGCCTATTATCCACAAGAGCGCGGCCCTTATAACAATGCTCCTGCTTTTGGATCAGCTCCTGAAGATAGCTGGGCTGGAATTACACGCGCCATGTCTACTACCGATTTTGCTCAATCCAATGTGGAGTATATCGAATTTTGGCTGTTAGATACTTTTTCAGATCAAACGTCAGCGTCTGATGATTTGGGCGAATTGGTATTTCATTTAGGTAACATTTCTGAAGACGTATTAAAAGACGGTCGCAAAGTTTATGAAAACGGACTTCCAGCTTCAGGGCAAAACACAGCTACCTACAATACGGCTTGGGGGATAACACCAGCCACACAGTCGCTTGTGTATGCTTTTGACGCAGACGGACAAAATCGCAGCTTGCAAGACGTAGGTTTAGATGGACTCAACGACGATGAAGAACGCATCATTTATACCAATGGACCTGCGGACGACCCAGCAGGTGATAACTACAGCTATTTCGGTCAAGGCAGTGGTTCTGTTTTGGATCGTTATAAAAATTACAACGGTACACAAGGCAACTCCCCAATTGAAGTTACAGAACAATTTAGAGGATCATACACCACCCCTGATGTCGAAGATTTAAATCAGGATAACACCATGAATACCATTGACAGGTATTTTCAATATCGCATCCCGATTCAAAAAAATATGCAGGTTGGGAGTCACCCATTCTTGGTTGATGTTCGTGAAAAAGACAACATTCAATTACCAAATGGGCAGGTTACTTCTTCACGCTGGCTACAATTCCGTGTTCCAGTAGTTCCAGAATATTACGACGCTCCCCAAAAGAGAAATTATTTTGAACCTATAAACGGCATGAGTGACCTCAGGTCAATTCGCTTTATGCGGATGATGTTAACGGGTTTTAGCCAACCTACGGTTTTCCGTTTCGGCACATTGGACATTGTACGTGCCGATTGGACACGTGCGCCCATACCACTTAATACCAAACAAATACCCCACCCGAACACCCAGCTTGAAGTGAGTGCAGTAAATGTATTGGAGAACGAAACAAGAACCCCCATACGCTACAAATTACCCCCGGGAATAGTACGTGAAACTTTGAACAGCTACAACAATTTGATTCGTGAAAACGAACAATCGTTGTCTATACGAGTTAGGGATTTAGCTCCCGAAGACGGGCAAGGAGTTTATAAGCACATCGATTTGGATATGCGCCAATACAAACGGTTGCGAATGTTCCTGCATGCTGAATCGCTTCCCGACGAAAACCCATTGCCAGGTGAGGGCGCTAACGACGATATGGACGAACGCATAGTAGGCTTCATTCGTATGGGAACTGATCTGGATGAAAACTATTATCAAATAGAAATTCCGCTTAAGCCAACGGCCTATACCCGCGGGGTGTCAAATAATTTAACAGCCGAAGAAGTGTGGCAAGTGGCATCAAACGAAATAGATATTCCTGTAGAATGGCTCACAAAAATTAAGGCCAAATCTATTGCAAGTCGAGAAATGGTAGGCGCTACTTATTTTGATGAGAATCTTGAACGCATTAATGAATTTACACCAAACTCCAGTTTGCCAGGCGATAAAAAATACAAATTATCCATTCGAGGTAATCCAACGCTTGGCGCCATAAGAACCTTGGTGGTGGGCGTCAAAAACCCAAGTACTACTGTGGGGAGCAACCTTGACGGAGAAGTGTGGTTTAACGAACTTCGACTGTCAGAAATTGACTCAAGTGGTGGCTGGGCTGCTGTTGGTACACTGGATGCTAATCTAGCCGATTTTGCAAATGTTACCTTAAACGGGGCCATCTCAACTGTCGGATTTGGTGCTATCGATCAGTCGCCAAACATGCGAAGCCAGGACGACACCCGTTCTTATGGCATAGCCACCAGTATCAATGCGGGAATGTTATTTCCTAAAAAATGGGGATTAGTACTGCCCCTAAGTTATAGCTATAATCAAGAGGTTATAACGCCAAAATACGATCCTTTTTACAGGGATATTGAGTTACAAGACAGACTGGATACCGCTGCAAGCCAAGACGAACGTGATGCCATACGTGATCAAGCCATTAGTGTTGCCAAACTCAAAAGCATCAATTTGATTGGCGTGCGGAAGCAGCGCAGTGCAGATACCAAGGAAAACTTTTTTGATCTTGAAAATTTAGACCTTTCTTATTCGTATAACGAAGAAAAGAGAAATGACTTTGAAATTGAGAACTTCGCCTTTAAGAATGTACGTTTGGGTGCAGGATATAATTATTCTTTCAAGCCACTCTCATTAAAACCCCTAGGTAATGTGCAGGCTATATCCGCTAAGAAGTATTTGCGATGGTTGTCTGAACTAAATTTGAATTTGATGCCCAGTTCGGTTTCGCTTGCAGCGAACATCAACAGAACCTTTCAAAGCCAGCGTTTCCGACAGGTCTTTTTGGAGGGTATGGATGCTTCAAGCCAATTGCCCTTGCCTGACCTACAACAGCGCAACTACCTGTTTGATTGGTTGTTCACGGTCAATCATAATCTGACGAATTCATTCCGTCTGGATTTTTCTGCATCTAGCCGAAATATCGTTCGTAACTATTTGAAAAATGGTACTGCGGGCAGCACACAAATCGACACTTCATTGGACATCTGGGATGGTATCTGGGATACAGGACAAATGGACCGTTTTGATCAGTCTATTGGCGCTACCTATCAGTTGCCATTTAAATATATCCCACTACTGTCTTTTTTAGATGGAACCTATTCTTATACAGGTAATTTTAATTGGCAGCGGGGCTCCTCTGCATTGGCCAATGTGGTTGACGAAAACAATAATGCCCTTGGTATTGTACATACGCTGCAGAACGCCAATACCATTCAATGGAACGGAAGTGCCAATATGCAGGCCCTGTACAACAGTCTGGGCTTGCGTAAAAACAACAAAAAAAGCGATAAAAAGAAAGCGGGAGTTAAGGTTAAGAACACTTTGATAGGGGTAGTTACTGCATTGAGAAGGGTGCAGGTTTCGTATAGTGAAAATAACGGAACGGTGTTCCCCGGGTATACCCAAAATATCGGCTTTTTAGGCACGGCTAATCCTGGTTTAGCCTTTGCCTTGGGTCGCCAAGAAGACATTCGTTTTGAAGCCGCCAAAAGAGGATGGCTCACGGAATTTCCAAATTTTAATCAAGCGTATACAACCGTTCACAACAGTGAAATATCATACAGTGCCGAAATTGGACTGTTACAAGGACTCCAACTCGATCTGACGGGGAACCGTAGTTATTCAGAAAACAACTCAGAGAACTTTAGTGTTGTCAATGGGGTTTATAATCCATTATCACCACGCTTATTTGGTAATTTTGAAATTTCAACCATCATGTTGCGCACTTCATTTAGCGGTGATGGCATTGCGTCAACGGCCTTTGAAGATCTGAAAACAAATCGTTTGATTATTGCAGGGCGATTGGCTGCTGCACGAGGCATACCAACGGGGAATGTTGATGCAGATGGCTTCCCAACCGGCTATGGAAAAACAAATCAAGCTGTGCTTATTCCTGCCTTTTTAGCTGCCTATACTGGAGCGAATCCCAATTCGGTTAGCATGGAAGCAAAACGCAGCTTCCCACTTCCCAACTGGAACATGCAGTATACTGGATTTATGCGGTTGAAATCATTTAAAAAACGATTTAATCGATTTGCAATTTCGCACGGTTACCGGGCCAGCCATACGCTCAATGCCTTTGCCACCAACCTTGATTATCAAGCCAACAGCACCGATCAGTCGGGTAATTTTATGAATAAAATTCTCTACACCAACGTAAACCTGGTGGAGCAATTTAACCCCTTGCTCAAGCTCGATTTTGAACTTAAAAACAGCCTTCAAGTTTCTGCCGAAGTACGAAAAGATCGCGCTTTGTCCTTATCACTTGACAACAACTTACTCACCGAAACATCTGGCGACGAATGGATTATTGGTATGGGCTACCGCATCAAGAACGTAAAATTTAAGACCAATATTGGCGGCAAATCCACCAAGCTAAAAGGAGACATCAACATCAAAGCAGATTTATCTGTTCGTGATAACATTACGCTTATTCGAAACCTAGATCTTTTAAGTGATCAGGTTACTGCAGGGCAACGCTTGTGGTCCCTTAAGATGTCTGCAGATTACGGGCTCTCTCGTAATTTCAATGCCTTATTTTTCTACGATCACGCATTTTCGAAATTTGCCATTTCCACGGCTTTCCCGCAAACCAACATACGTGCTGGAATAACACTGCGATACAATTTTGGAAATTAGCACGTTTGCATTACATTTAAACAAAATTGAAAGATGAATATTCCACAGGATTTAAAATACACCCAAGACCATGAATGGGTTCGTATTGAAGGAGACCAAGCAACTATTGGTATTACCGATTTTGCGCAAGGCGAGTTAGGCGATATTGTTTACGTTGAGGTTGAGACTGTGGGCGAATCGCTAGATAAAGAAGCGGTTTTTGGAACGGTTGAAGCAGTTAAAACAGTATCTGATTTGTTTTTACCTCTTACTGGGGAAATCACGGCCTTTAACGAAGACCTGGAAGACACTCCTGAACTTGTAAACGAGGACCCTTATAACCAAGGGTGGATTATAAAAATGAAAATCAGCGACTTGTCTCAAATTGAAGCCCTGCTCACTCACGAGGGATATCAAGCCGTGATTTCGTAATTTCATCAACCTTCAATTTTTATTTACTATACTAATATTAAAATTATTACATTAGCTCTACAATAAATTTTTCAAATGCAACCGAAAAAAAACCCTAACGCTGATTTAAGAAAGAACGGTAGGTTATACTTTGCCATTGGTCTTTGCTCAGTACTCTTTATTTCTTGGCAAGCAATCGAATGGAAAACCTACGACAAATCCCTGTATGGTTATGAAGCACTTAATGTGGATGATGACGATGATGAACTTGTTCCCCTTACAGAGCAAATCAAAACACCACCGCCACCGCCACCGCCACCTGCACCAGAAATCATTGAGGTAGTTGAAGATGAGGAAGAAATTGAAGAAACGGTTATTGAATCCACAGAAACTACACAAGAGGAAATTATTGAGGAAGTTGAAGTGATGGAAGAGGATTTGGACGTGGATGTTCCCTTTGCCATTATTGAAGATGTTCCGTTGTTTCCAGGTTGTGAGCGGGTTAAAAAATCAGAACGCAGAAAATGTTTTCAAGAAAAGATACAGCGTCATATTGCCAAAAATTTCCGCTATCCTGAAATTGCCCAAGAAATGGGTATTCAAGGCCGAGTATATGTCCAATTTATTATAGATAAAGACGGTACTATCACAGGCATTAGAACACGTGGTCCAGATAAGAATTTGGAGAAAGAAGCCAATCGTATTATTGGTAAGCTCCCTACCATGACTCCAGGAAAACAACGCGGGCGACCTGTTCGAGTTCCTTTCAGCATTCCCATTACGTTTAGGTTACAATAACAACAGCCCGGCATTAGCCGGGTTTTTTTGGCAAAATTTTTGTAGGTTTAAAATACCCATTTTAAAACCTACGTTATGAAACCCAAAAAAAATCCAAAAGCTGATTTAACTAGAAACAGCGGGCTATACTTTGCTATAGGCCTGTGCCTTGTTTTGTTTTTGTCTTGGAAATTAGTTGAGTATAAAAGCTATGACAAGTCACCTATTGATATTGGAATGTTGAATGTTGCTGATGATGATATTGAAGACGTTCCACTAACGGAACAATTAAAGACACCCCCACCACCACCGCCACCAGCTGTAGTGACACAAGTCTTAGAAGTTGTAAAAGACGAGGAAGATGTAGAAGAAACGGTTATTGAATCTACCGAAACGACCCAAGAAGAAATTATTGAGGATGTAGAAGTAATAGAGGAGGAAGTTGAGGCAGACGTTCCTTTTGCCATTATTGAAGATGTTCCGTTGTTTCCAGGATGTGAGCGGGTTAAGAAGTCAGAGCGTAGAAAATGTTTTCAAGAAAAGATGGACAAGCACGTGCTTAAAAACTTCCGCTATCCTGAAATTGCTCAGGAAATGGGCATACAGGGGCGAGTCTATGTTCAGTTTGTCATTGATAAAGACGGTACCATAACAGGCATTAGGGCTCGCGGTCCTGACAAAAACCTAGAAAAAGAAGCGCTGCGTATTATGGGTAAGCTTCCCACCATGACGCCTGGCAAACAACGAGGCCGTGCAGTTCGAGTGCCGTTTAGCTACCCTATAAATTTCCGGCTACAGCAATAAAAAAACAAGAGCCTTCTTTTGTGCATATTGCGTTGCGTAACCTTCTTTTCTACAGTATCTTTGCCAACGCATTTGCACACATTATATGTTAGTTAACACCCAAAAACCCCCGGCGTTTTCTCTTTTTATGAGCGACTTCTTGTTGCTCACCAAATCGAGACTTACCCTTACGGTTGTTTTTTCTTCCATAGCGGGTTACTTGCTTGCAGCTCCAGTCCCTTCGGTTTGGCATATTCTTTTGCTTTCTTTGGGAGGGTATGGCTTAGCAGGTGCTTCCAATGCATTTAACCAAATCATTGAAAAAGACATTGACGCTAAAATGAAGCGGACACAAAACCGCCCCATTCCCAAAGACCGCATGTCAACGCAAACCGCATTTGCTATTGCCACCACATTACTTATAATAGGCTTGGTGATTCTTTATGGCTTTAATCCAAAAACAGCCATGTTCGGGGCTATTTCGGTTTTCCTTTACTGCTGTGCCTATACACCACTTAAGACGATTACGCCGCTTTCTGTATTTGTGGGGGCCATTCCAGGTGCAATTCCTTTTATGTTGGGTTGGGTTTCGGTTACGGGAAGTTTTGGTATTGAACCAGGAATCTTGTTTATGATTCAATTCTTTTGGCAGTTTCCCCACTTTTGGGCCATAGGTTGGTTGATGCATGAAGATTATCAGCGCGCAGGCATCAACATGCTGCCTACCGGAAAGCGCGATCGTGCAACCGCTCTACAAGTTATTTTATACACACTTTGGACCCTGGTCATTTCGGTTTTTCCAGTCTTGGGATTGTGTGGCACATTGACCCTGACAATTCCCGCTGCCACAGTGGTTGGGATTATGGGCTTGATATTTTTGTGGTATGGTATCTTGTTGTATAAAAACCAATCTGAATCAAGCGCCAAAAAACTAATGATCGTTAGCATAATATACATTATGTCAATACAATGGATTTACGTAATCGATAAATTTTTATAAATGAGTTTTCATCCTTCCTTAACAACCCCCCAGTCCAAAGCAAAAAAAATGATGTTGTGGTTTGCCATGATCAGCATGACCATGATGTTTGCTGGCCTCACAAGTGCCTATGTCGTCAGCAAGGCACGTCCCGATTGGCTTGAAAATTTCAAGCTTCCAGCGGCATTTCACATAAGCACACTAGTGATTTTAATAAGTGGTCTTAGTTTCTGGATGGCGTTTAAAAACCTTAAGGCAGGTCATTCGCAAGGGGTCACACGCTACACGCTTATTACGCTTTTATTAGCCGTTATTTTTGCTTTTAGCCAATGGATTGGATTTAGCGACGTTGTAGCAGATGGATACTATTTTACAGGTTCGGAAAGTACGGTTACTACCTCATTCTTATATGTATTGGTTTTAACGCACTTTGCTCACCTTGTTGGAGGAATTGTCGTTTTAATCATTGTACTCCTTCGCCATCTCAAAGGTATTTATTTAGAGGCACCACTTGGTTTTGTGCTTGCGCATACCTTCTGGCATTTCCTAGGATTTTTATGGCTCTATTTATTTGTATTCTTATACTTTTTAAGATAAACTTTAATGCGTAATTTTGTAATCAAATTAACCAACAACCACTCATGGAAGCAACAACAGACATAGTAGGAAACGAAAGTGTTTGGGGCGGTGGCAATAAACCCTTAAATGCATCATATGGTAAAATGATGATGTGGTTTTTCATCGTTTCTGATGCCCTTACCTTTTCAGGATTTTTGGTCGCTTATGGCTTTTCACGTTTCAAAAATATTGACTCATGGCCCATTGCAGATGAGGTGTTTTATCACTTCCCATTCTTACATGGCATAGACGCCCCTATGTATTATGTAGCCTTGATGACCTTTATACTTATCTTTTCTTCTGTAACCATGGTGCTCGCTGTAGATGCAGGGCACAAGATGCAGAAAACCAAGGTGGCCGTATATATGTTACTGACCATTGTTGGTGGCGCCGTTTTTGTTGGCTCTCAAGCATGGGAGTGGAAAAATTTTATTCAGGGGGAGTATGGCGCTGTTGAAACAAAAGGCGGTCAAATATTACAGTTTGTAACTGCTGAATCTGGCGAACGGGTAACGCTAGAATCATTTGCCAGTACCTTACCAACCGATCGTTCACAGCATACTGGAGACGAAGGTCTTTGGTTTGTCAGTGAATCTGCATTGCCCACCTACAGCGTTGCTGAAGTTCAAGAAGGCTTTTTGGCCAATCCAGACTTGCTAATCAAAACAGAAATGATTGACCCTGAAACGGGGCACAAAATTGTTTTAGATCGTGCGGCATCTGAAGCAAAAATTGCACAAGCCATGTATGTTGTTGAAGGTGCTAACCTTGTTCGTAATGAATATGGAAATCGTCTATTTGCTGATTTCTTTTTCTTTATCACAGGTTTCCACGGCTTTCACGTATTTTCGGGGGTGGTGATTAACTGTATTATATTTTTCAATGTATTGTTAGGCACCTATGAGCGCAGAGGACATTATGAAATGGTTGAAAAAGTAGGCCTGTATTGGCACTTTGTTGACCTTGTTTGGGTATTTGTATTCACATTCTTTTATTTGGTATAGCATGGCACATAAACTTTCTATTTTTCGTGGACTTGTAACATTCAAGTCCAATATTCAAAAAATTTGGGGTGTACTAGTTTTCCTCTCTATCGTAACAGCAGTAGAAGTTGCTTTGGGGATCATCAAACCTTCAGTTTTACTAACGCCTGTGTTGGGTATGAAAGGATTGAACTGGATTTTTATTATACTCACTTTGGTAAAGGCTTACTACATTGCTTGGGACTTTATGCACTTAAGAGATGAAAAACGCAGTTTTACTTCATCCATAGTTTTGCCGTTGTTAATTCTTATTCCTTACCTAATGTTTATCCTACTTGTTGAGGCGGACTATATTTATAACGTCATGTTAGACGGTTTTGTAAGTTGGAATTTCTAAACAAGTCATGAAAAAATATATCGTTCTTGCTATCCTGTTTGTTTTTCCGCTGGCGGTATATTTATTTTTTGCATCAGGGGTCAACCACTTTGCCAAACTCCCAGTACTTACCCAAGATGTTGATGAGGTAGCGCAGTATTCTGAATTTCAATTCGAGGATCGTATCAGCATATTGGCTTTTTTTGGCAACAACCTTGAAGATAAAAAGACCTTAGCGCTGAACCTTAATCAGATGATTTATAAGCGGTTCTACCAGTTTGCAGACTTTCAATTTTTGATTGCATTGCCCACAGGTTCTGAGGCAGCCGCCGAACAGCTCAAATCTGAAATCGCGGGTGTTACAGGAACGGATATGTCGCGGTGGAATGTGGTGTTTTTGCCAGAAGATCAATTAAAAGGTCTCTTTGGAAGTTTGTACTTACCGCTAAATCTAGATCAAAATCTTTCTAGCCCATATGTGTTTATCGTGGACCGGGATGGCAATTTACGCGGCCGTGATGACGACGAATTTGTTGGCTATGATGCCCGTTCTGCAGCAGATATCAATAACAATATGGTAGATGATGTTAAGGTCATACTTGCAGAATATAGACTGGCATTAAAAAAATACAATCAAACACGAAAACGCTAGCTCATGCGTCGTTACTCTTACATAGTTGTTGCTTTTATTATTTTAATTTTTGGGATTATCGTGGTGCCGAATATTGTCACTCGTATTCAAGAATCTGACCGAGTAGACACAACAAGACTTAGCGCTCAAATGCCTCTTGCATTTATTGAACTCAATGGAGAAGCAAAACGCGTTCCAGACTTTGTGTTTACCAATCAAGACAACCGGCTTATTTCAAACGAAGACTACCTTGGGAAGGTTTATGTGGTTGAGTTTTTCTTTACTACCTGCCCAACCATTTGCCCTATCATGAATACCAATATGAAGCGTTTGGAAAATGCCTTTGGCAACCGTGATGATTTTGGCATTGCCTCTTTTACCATAGATCCAGAAAAAGACACGCCGGCACAACTGAAACGATATGCCGAAAACCTGGCGGTTTTTAGTCAAAACTGGCATTTTCTTACGGGAAATATTGATAATATTTACGATTTAGCGAACAAAGGATTTAATATTTTTGCTGGAATTAATCCTGCTGTTGCAGGGGGGTTTGAACACCAAGGCTACTTTGCCCTTGTGGATAAAAATGGCTACCTTCGTTCGAGAACAGATCAGTTTGGCAATCCTATTGTCTATTACTTGGGTATCCCTGAGGATGAGATTGAAGTACAAGGCACAGATATGTTGCTTGAAGATGTTCGAAAATTGCTAGAAAATGAATAAGAAAATAAACAAAGCGTATAACGCGATTATTATCGTTGTATCCATTTTGATCCCAGTAGTTGTTGCTGTTTTGTCAAGGGTACGTATACCAAATATAGCCCCCCTAGACATGCTACCTCCCATCTATGCTATTATTAATGGTGCCACCGCCATATTATTAGTCGTTGCTGTCATGCAAATCAAGCGCGGGAATAAGAGGAAACACCAGGTATTGATGAAAATCAATATCCTATTGTCGCTTCTTTTTTTGATTATGTATATCGCTTATCACGTAACTTCAGAAATGGCCATCTATGGAGGTGAGGGCATAATTCGATATGTCTATTACTTTATTTTGGCATCTCATATTATACTTTCTGGCATACTGGTTCCCTTGGTTCTGTTCACGTATAAACACGCTGCTTTGGGTGAATACCTTAAGCATCGTAAGTTGGCAAAAATAACCTTTCCAATATGGTTCTATGTAGCGGTTACAGGTGTTGTTGTCTACCTGATGATTTCTCCTTATTACTAGTATGATGGATGTGCTGTTAAGCCTTTATTCAAACTTGACATATGTGCAATGCGCCATGTGTAGAGCAGTCTTGGAGACTGGCGCAGATGCCGAAACAGCAAAAAGTCTCAATGATGGAATTGTATACCTTATGGTCGTGCCATATATCTTGGTGGGTATAGTGGGTTACTTTGTATATCAGCAGCTTAACAAAAAGTAATATTTTTGTAACATAAATCGCTTTCCCTCGTTATACGAAACAGGGAGTTTTAAGCCGTTGCCTAATTTTACTATGATAGAAATTAAAGATTTGCACAAGTCCTATACCATGGGCAAAAGTACCTTACACGTTTTAAAAGGTATAAATTTCAGCGTTGCTGAGGGGGAGATGGTCGCCATTATGGGTTCTTCGGGCTCTGGGAAGTCTACGTTGCTTAATATTTTAGGCATGCTCGACGTTGCAAACGAAGGCACTTACAATCTTGATGGAAAAATCATCAAAGACCTAGACGAAACCAAGGCAGCTGTATACAGAAACAAGTTTCTGGGGTTTGTGTTCCAATCGTTTAACTTGATATCTTATAAAACAGCATTAGAAAATGTCATGCTGCCCTTGTATTACCAAAAAATAGCTAGGAAAGAACGTCAAAAAAGCGCCCAAAAATATTTGGAACAAGTTGGTCTTGGTCCTTGGGCAACCCATCAGCCCAACGAATTATCTGGAGGTCAAAAACAACGTGTGGCCATTGCCCGTGCTTTGGTTTCAGAGCCCAAAGTCTTGTTGGCCGACGAGCCTACAGGTGCACTAGATACCAAGACGTCTTATGAACTCATGGACTTGCTTCAAAAAATCAACGATGCAGGAAAAACGTTGCTGATTGTAACTCACGAATTAGACATTGCTAATATGTGTAAGCGTATTGTACACCTACGTGATGGCATCATTGTTGAGGATAAGAAAGTCGACCAAGTCAAAGCAAGTCAATATGTGGAGTAGGGACCGTTGGCAAGAAATGTTTTATACGCTGCGTAAGAATAAATTACGCACAGCGCTATCGGGTTTTACCGTAGCCTTGGGTATATTCATTTTTGTTGTCCTTTTTGGTTTTGGCAATGGGCTTAAAAACGCATTTGAACAATTTTTTGTGGATGACTCAACCAATACAATATGGTTATATCCCGGTAGAACAGAAAAACCGTATCGGGGATATAAGGCCAAACGTCGGATTATTTTTAAGAACGATGATTTGACCGATATCAAACAAAACTTCTCTTTTTTTATTGATTATATCACGCCAAGAATTTCAAGAGGTGCATTGGTAAAATACGCTGATGAAAGTAACAATTATACGATTAGGGCGGTAGCACCAGGGCACCAATATGCAGAAAAAACCATGGTCACCCATGGGCGGTATATCAATGCCCTTGATGTAAAAAATAAAACCAAGTATGCTACCATTGGCAGATTAGTAGCACAAGACCTATTTGGGAACAAGCCAGCGCTTGGAAAAAACATCAATGTTGGCGGTATTTCATTTAAGGTCATAGGGGTGTTTAAAGATGCAGGCGGAGATAACGAAGAGCGCTTAATTTACATTCCATATACCACGCGGCAACAAATGGAAAAAAGCAATGATAGGGTTGATCAAATTATGGTTGCTTTTAGGCCAGAGCTCGGGTATGCAGGTGCTATGGCTTTTGAAAAAAAACTCAATACGTTTATGCGCAAAAAACACAATATTGCCCCATCCGACAGGGGCGGTATTTACATTCGAAATGTTGCTGAAGATTTTAGACAAACCCAAAACATAGGCTCGGTATTGCAATATGTTGTCTTGTTTATTGGGATAGGCACCTTATTGGCAGGTATTATTGGCATTTCAAACATCATGGTTTTTGTGGTAAAAGAACGCACCAAGGAGTTAGGTATCCGCAAGGCCATAGGCGCAACCCCCAAGTCTATTGTTGGGATGATACTACAAGAGTCTGTTTTTATTACAGCAATCGCTGGTTATGCTGGATTGCTTGCTGGAGTTGGGACCTTAGCACTTATCGGCGATTCATTAGAAGATTATTTTATTACCAATCCTTACATTGACACCAGCGAGGCTGTTGGCGCAACTGTTATATTGGTTGTTTTTGGCGCTATTGCGGGATATATTCCAGCTCGGCGCGCGGCTAAAATCAAACCCATAATTGCTTTAAGAGACGAATAATGTTAAGAACCCTATTTGATCGCGACACATGGCAAGAAATTTTTGGCTCAATCCAAAAAAACAAATTACGCACAATGGTAACCGTAATAGGCGTGTTGTGGGGGATTTTTATTTATATCTCCCTGTCAGGTGCTTCAAAGGGGTTGGATAACGGTTTTGAGCGTGAATTTGAGGAGGTTGCAATCAATAGCTTATTTGTCTGGGCACAAAATACCAGCATTCCCTATGACGGCTTTCGAACAGGAAGAAGAATGCAGTTAAAACTCGATGATAAGGCATTTTTAGAAAAGCGTATTCCAGAACTCCAATATATAGCTCCACGCATTGCTCGAGGTGCTTTTGGTGGTTCGGGTTCCGATGTTAAACACAAAGGGAAAAGCGGCTCCTATGCCATTTTCGGTGATTTTCCCATTTTAGTAAAAATTGCCACTAAAGACATATATGATGGCGGCCGTTTTATCAATCAGTCCGATATTGATAATCAACGTAAGGTATGTGTAATTGGCGAGCGAACGCAAGAAGAGCTTTTTGAAGTCAAGGAAAATCCAATAGGCGCATTTATAGAAATTGACGGCATGTATTTTAAAGTTGTGGGGGTGCATAAGTTTACACCTGGCGGGGGATTTGAAAGCGACAGCGACATCTTTATTCCTTTTACAACGTTTAAGGTATTGTATAATACTGGAGATAGAGTCAATTGGTTTGCCATGGCAGCTTATGACGATTCCGATGTGGTTGCTGTTGAGGCCGATATTAAAGCTGCCTTACGTGTAAAACACCGTGTGCACCCTGATGATGAGCGGGCTTTTGGAAGCTTTAATTTAGGTGAGGTCTTCAACAAAGTAAAAGGATTCTCAAACGGCATGTATATCCTCTCTTTGATTGTGGGGATTGCTACTATTTTAGCTGGCGTTGTGGGCATTGGAAACATCTTGTTAATTTCTGTTCGTGAACGCACCAAGGAGTTGGGTATTCGCCGCGCATTGGGCGCCAATCCTAGCGAAGTACGAGCACAGATCATCATTGAGTCTGTATTCCTGACACTTATTGCAGGGATTGTGGGGATTATCTTAGGCGCTTTTGTTCTAGCGCTTCTTGGCTATGTATTCAAAGACCCCTTGATTCCTTTTGTTAACCCAACAGTGCCCATTAAATTTATTTTAGGCGCACTTGTGCTGATGGTCGGATTAGGCACCCTAATTGGACTTATTCCAGCACAACGAGCCGTTAGTATCAAACCCATAGACGCACTAAGAGAAGAATAATAAACCCTTTTATCATGAAAATAATCAAATATCTTATCATCGCATTTCTTGTTTTTGGAGTGCTTTTTTCTGCAGCATATTTTGCGAAAACCAACAGCAAATCTTCTATAACCTACGAAACAGAAAAGCTGTTCAAAACCACTATTGAAAAAGAAACGGTTATTACAGGAAAAATTATACCCGAAGATGAGGTAGAAGTAAAGCCTCAAATAGGGGGGATTATTGACCGAATTTTTGTTAAAGAAGGGGATAAGGTTACTACGGGTGACCTGATTGCTCGAATTAAAGTAGTCCCTAACGAACAAAATTTAAATGCGGCTAGAGGCCGTCTTAAAAAGGCACAAATTGCCTTGGAAACACGCACAAAAGATTTTGCGCGTAATAAAAAACTATATGATAAGGGAATTATTGCCAATGCAGAATTTATAGGAATTGAACTGCAATACAATCAAGCCAAACAGGACGTGCTTAATGCAAAGAGCGATATGCAAATTATTCGTGAAGGTTCTATAGGCGGTTCAAACGCAGCCAACACAGATATAAGGGCAACCGTTCCAGGAACAGTTCTTGAAATCCCTGTCAAAGCAGGTGATCAAGTAATTGAGTCTAACAGCTTTAATTCAGGCACAACTATAGCTGCTATTGCAGACTTGTCAAAAATGATTTTTGAGGGGAAAGTAGATGAAGCAGAGGTTGCCTCCCTTCAATTGGGCACTACGCTTAAGGTAAGTCTTGGTGCAGTTGAAGACCAAGAGTTGGAAGCGATATTAAAATTCATTGCACCAAAAGGCACGGAAGAACAAGGAGCCGTTCAATTTAAAATTGAAGCTGACATGTTGCTTAATGACAGCATAGTAGTGCGTGCAGGTTACAGCGCAAACGCTTCCATTGTTTTAGAACGTAAAGAAGATGTGCTCGCACTACGTGAGGCGCTCTTACAGTTTGACCGCAAGACACAAGAGCCTTATGTCCAAATCATGACAGGTGATCAAAAGTTTGATCGTAAAGACGTGAAGCTTGGCATATCTGACGGTGAAAATGTGGAAATACTTGAAGGGGTTGAAGAAGCAGATGATGTCAAAGTATGGAACCGTACTGAGGAGTTAAAGGATGACAATAATAATACAGATACCGATGAAGAAGATGCCTAAATACGTATCCATAGTAGTGTGCTTTACATGGTTTGCATATGGCTATGGGCAGCAATCTGCGCCTTGGACATTGGAAGCAGCCGTAGAACACGCCGTTAAAAACAACCTACAAATCCGAGCTGCTTACCTAGATGTAATGGACGCAGAAACCTATAAAAACCAAGCCGTTGGCAATTTTTTGCCTTCGTTGAATTTGTCTGCCGGCCATTCGTGGAATATTGGGTTAAACCGAAACCTAACAACAAACTTGTTGGAAGATTTGACCAATCAATTTTCGAGTGGCGGTTTGGATATGAGTTTGCTTATTTACAATGGACGTCGTAATGTGTATCAACTTATGAGTGCAAATTTGGGTGTCTTGGCCCGGAAATATCAGCTTGAAGACATGAAGGAAGACGTGATGCTTCTGGTGGTAAATAGCTTTTTACAAGTAGTATTCAGTAAGGAAAATTTAGCCGTGCAAAACAACCTACTTGAAGTTGCCAAGACAGAACTCGAACAAACCGAAACTCTCGTGGATGCAGGTGTACTACCCAAAGGGGAACAGTTTGAGTTGCAAGCGACTTTGGCCTCTCAAGAGCAGCAAGCCGTAGCGGCATCTAATAATTATGAGATCGCACGTATTTCTCTAGCCCAGTTGTTGTTGATTGATGATTATAAAAACTTTTCCATTGCCGATACCAATTATGACATGGTTGCAGCTACAATTTTAGACAAATCTCCAAAGGAGTTGTTTCAAAAAGCCTTGGAATCTAGGAACGATATTATGTTAGCGAAAACCAATGTTGAAATCGCTCAAATAAATCTCAAAACCGCCAAATCGGCCTATCAGCCTACTTTGACAGGATATTATGGATATAGCTCCCGTATTTCTTATGCGGATAGACTGGTCGCTACAGGCACTTACTCGGCATATCCAATTGGGGTTGTTTATGGAACAGGACAACAGGTGCTCGCGGCGAGCCCAGATACCGAAGTAGCCAAGCATTTGCCACTTGGCGATCAATGGAGACAAAACGACGGTCATAATTTTGGTTTCAATTTGAGAATCCCCATTCTAAATGGATTGGCAGTAAAGAACAATGTGCGTCGCAACAAGGTGAGTGTGGAACGCTCTAATACCCTGTTGTCTCAGCAAAAACAAGACTTAGAACGTACCATTCAACAGTCTTATGCAGATGCCAAAGGAGCCATTATCGCCTATGAAGCAGCACAAAAAACCACCCTTGCTAGAAAGCAAGCCTATGAATATGCCCAAAACCGTTTCAGCAATGGAGCTGCTACATCTCTAAATTTTTCTCAAGCAAAACAGCGTTATGACGCTGCAATATCTGCCGAACTTCAGGCAAAATTTGATGCCATTTTTAAGATTAAAGTTTTAGAATTTTACTTCGGCATACCCCTAACGCTCTAAAGTAGTATTTTTGCCTTGTGGTAAATATCCTACATATCGAAACATCTTCAGAACAATGTGGCGTAGCCCTTGCTCATAACGCCAAAGTTGTTGGGAAAAGAGATGTATTGGAAAGCGGTTTCACACACGCCAAGCAGTTACACATATTAATTGATGAAGTCTTGGGTGAATGTGCCGTTTCTCCAGATCAATTAGACGCCGTTGCCGTTAGTTCTGGCCCAGGCTCTTTCACTGGATTGCGTATCGGATGTGTTGCTGCCAAAGGGCTCTGTTTTGCCCTTGACATTCCGCTTATCGCCCTCCCTACGCTACAAATTTTAGCCGCACCTCACACAAAAAATAGCAAGGTGGTCTCATTGCTTGATGCACGCAGAGATGAGGTATATACCGCTGTTTATGAAAAAGGAGGTGAAATAAAAACAGAGATGCATGCACATGTTTTAACTCCAAACTCATTTGCTGATTTGGCAGCTGAGCAAGTTTGTTTTGTGGGCACAGGGGCTGAAAAAACCAAAGACATACTGCCTTCTAACGTCAATTGGGAGTTTGTTTCAAGCCACCCTTCTGCTGTTGCCATGCCTGCATTGGCATTTGAGGCTTTTGAAAAAAAGCAATTCGCAAACATGCACAGCTTTGCCCCAGCGTATTTAAAACCTGTTAGGATAACAGCATCTAAAAAAGATGCCTTGGGAAGATCGGCTTAGCTATCTTTTGACTTTTAGGTAAAGTCCATTTCTGTTATAATCAAGAACGGCTTTAGTTGCTTCAAATACATCAGCTCCCAGAATGCCATCAACAGCGCTTACGTCCAGTTGTTCCAAGGCGCTATTTACACTTGTCATATCAAATAAGACGATTTCAAGTTGTTGCCCTGTCCACTTACCTATTTTAAGCACATTCTCATGGCTATGGCGTGTTTCCATTTTGGTGCTACTGGCCGATGCAGCTTGTTGTTCGGTTTCTTGGGCATTGAGTTTAAAATAAGCTTCTTTATCCCATGCCACACAGGTATGTGAGGCACCTGTATCTACAATAAAGTCTCCCGAAATTCCGTTGAGGACTACCGTACATATATAATGACCAGAAGCTACTTTTTTTAGTGGTATACGCACATAGCTTTTGCGCTTTAATAAAGTAGATAAGCTGTTATTCATGCTGTAAAGATACAGGCATTGATGTATTTTTGCTTCATGTTAATAGATACGCATACACATCTTTACGTTTCTGAATTTGATGCTGACCGTTCCGATATGATAAAACGGGCCATGGACGCAGGCGTTGAGCAGTTTGTGTTACCCGCAATTGATTCCGAAACCACGGCTATCATGCACAGCCTAAAGAATGATTATCCAGACAGCATACATCTTATGATGGGACTGCACCCCACACATGTTGGTGAAAATCTTGCAGAAGCGTTGGCGCATGTGCAACAACAATTGGCAACGCATTCGTTTGTTGCAGTTGGAGAAATAGGGATGGATTTGTATTGGGATAAAAGTTTTCAAAAAGAACAACAGCAGGCATTTGCCAAGCAAATAGCTTGGGCGTTGGATTACAATTTGCCAATTGTGATACACTGCCGTGAAGCATTTGACGAAATATTTGAAGTGCTGGAAGGCGTTCAGGACAAGCGCCTTCGTGGAATTTTTCATTGTTTTACGGGGGATCTCTCACAAGCGCATCGCGCTATAGGCTTCAATATGCTATTGGGCATTGGCGGCGTGGTTACGTTTAAAAACAGTGGTCTTGCACAAACAGTTGCTGAGATCCCATTGGAGCATATTGTGCTCGAAACCGATGCCCCTTATTTGGCACCCATGCCCTTTCGTGGAAAGCGAAACGAATCGGCTTACATTATTCATGTGGCTCAAAAAGTGGCATTAACTCATAATGTTAGCTTGGAACAAGTATCCAAACAGACCACCGAAAACGCTAAAAACTTGTTTGGGATATAAATTTTTTTAGGGGAGTTTTTTTTCGATATTTACACCCAACTTAGAGAGGTGGCCGAGTGGTCGAAGGCGCACGCCTGGAAAGTGTGTATTCCGTTATCGCGGAATCGAGGGTTCGAATCCCTTCCTCTCTGCTGTCTATGTATATGTTTTTTTATATATTTAGCGAACATTAAAAAATAATCTAATTTAAATTTCGAAATACTCTTTAAATGAAACGTTTTTTTTCCCTTACCGTCTTATTGCTTTGCTTAATGGCATCTGCAACAACAGCTATTGCGCAGGAAACTGATTCACTGGCTGTTCAAGAAACAGAAGTTGCCAGCGAAACTCCTGCTGAAATGGCTCAGGAACAACCCCAAGATGCCCCTCAAAAAGCGGGCTTTACTCAAGAACTTAAGAAGAGATTTATTGAAGGTGGACCAGGATTTATGGGCATCGTTCTTTTATGTTTAATTCTTGGTCTTGCCATTGCTATAGAGCGCATTATATTTTTAAATTTATCAACCACCAATACCGCACAATTGACTGCCTCTGTTGAAGAAGCACTTGGCTCAGGTGGTGTTGAGGCTGCTAAAGAGGTTTGCCGGAATACCAAAGGACCTGTAGCTTCTATTTTCTATCAAGGTCTTGACCGTTCAAGCGAAGGCGTAGAGAATGCCGAAAAAGCAGTTGTTGCTTATGGCGGTGTGCAAATGGGTCAGCTTGAAAAGAATGTATCTTGGATTTCACTCTTTATTGCACTTGCCCCCATGCTTGGGTTTATGGGTACTGTAATTGGTATGATTCAAGCATTTGATAAAATTGAAGCTGCTGGAGATATGCAGCCTTCACTAGTAGCAGGTGGTATTAAAGTAGCACTACTTACAACGGTATTTGGTTTGATAGTTGCTATCATTTTACAAATATTTTACAACTACATCATTGCAAAAATTGACAGTATTGTAAATGATATGGAAGATGCGTCTATTACTTTGATAGACCTTCTTGCAGCGAACCAAAAATAATTCATAAAACAACCCTATTATGGATATTCAAAAAATTACCAAATATGTGGTGTTGGCACTAGGTGTGATTGGCTTGGTTTTACAGGTTATCATATTACGCAAAGGTGATGATGCTATTGAAATGGCTGGATTAGCTGGAGATTTTTCTTCGGTTTCCCCGATGATTGGCTTGGCCTTGCTTATACTAGTCGTAACGGTTCTTATTACACTAGTCTCATCCTTTGCTAACTTGGCTTCAAACGCTGCTAAACTTAAAAAAGCGGGTATTTCCGTAGCTGCTTTTGCAGCAGTTGTCTTGCTTTCTTTTTTACTTTCTGAAGGCGTTGAAACCCCTATGAAGGATGGAGAAGTATTGTCTGCCGCTGGTTCGCGTTGGGTGGGAGCTGGACTGCGCACCTTTTATATATTAGCCGTAGTTGCTATTGGTGCGATGCTCTATTCTGGCGTTAAGCGATTTTTTAAATAATACGTTATGGCAAAAAGATCTGCACCCGAAGTGAATGCAGGGTCCATGGCCGATATCGCATTCTTGTTATTGATTTTCTTTCTGGTAACTACTACGATTGAAACAGATTCTGGTTTGAATCGAAAGTTACCTCCAATGGAAGACGTTGTCGATCCACCAATTATTAAAGAACGCAACATCTTTACGGTGGTAGTAAACAAAAACAACGACTTGCTTGTCGAAGAAAAACCTATGGATATCAGCGAATTACGTGAAGCTGCTGTTGCTTTTTTAGACAATGGCGGAGGCAAAGGCGAAGACGCCTGTGATTTTTGTCAAGGCGCTCGTGATAAAGCTTCCTCTGACAATCCTGAAAAAGCTGTTATTTCATTAAAAAATGATCGTGAAACAGATTATAAGGTTTACATCGCAGTACAAAATGAGCTCGTAGCAGCTTATAATGTACTTCGTAACCGCGAGTTCGCCCGATTGAATCCTAATTTAGGATTAAGCTTTGTTGAAGCTGATCGAAGATACTCTGACCCAAGGACCTCAACTTCTGAAAAAGAAGCATTAAAGCCCAAGTTGGCTGAAGTTAAATTGCTCTTTCCTCAGAAGCTATCTGAAGCTGAACCCTCTAAAACAAATTAATATGTCTAAGTTCAAAAAGAAAAAAGGCGGTGAATTGCCTGCAATTTCTACAGCATCTTTGCCAGATATTGTTTTTATGTTATTGTTCTTTTTTATGGTTGCTACTGTGATGCGCGACAGTACCTTAATGGTTGCCAATACGCTTCCAGCTGCAGACCAAGTACAAAAGCTAGATAAGAAAGATCGTGTAATGTATATTTATGCTGGAAAGCCTAGTGATCGTTATCAAGATAAGTTTGGTACCCAACCCAAAATTCAGTTGAATGATAAGTTTGCCACTGTAGCAGATGTAGGAGCCTTTATCCTAGCGGAGCGTGCTTCAAAACGCCAAGAGCTCCAGAACGTACTTACTACTGCGCTCAAAGTGGATGGAGAAACCAATATGGGACTAATCACGGACATCAAGCAAGAACTCAGAAAGGTCAATGCATTAAAAATAAACTACACCACCCGAAATGGTGATTATATGCAAAACCTAAAGTAGTTTTAAAATTTTCAAACAGAACACCCTTAGTTGCGCAGCCTTGTTGTGCAAAGGGTGTTTTTTTTTGATTTATATTTAAGGAATGAAACACACTTACAACATATTGTTTCTGATGGCTTTTGGCTTTCTATTTGCACAGGAAAAGACGCCTACATTTAGGGAAGACCAGATTTACTTAAGTATTGCATACCCCTACTTTTCGGATGCACCAAACACCCTTATTCAAAACAAGCTTTCTTATGCTTTTTCAATTGGGCTTATACGCGATATGCCTATAAACAGCCAACGCACTTTGGCTGTTGGCGTCGGTTTAGGCTTTGATCAAGCTACCCTGTACAACAACACCTTGTTTACTCAAACTGGAAATAAGATTGATGCATCGGTAATTGAGGAGGGGTATAAGCAAAATTACTTGCGCATGCAGTCTCTGGCAGTCCCCTTGGAGTTGCGTTGGCGCAATGCCACAGAAACAAAGCATGCTTTTTGGCGTATTCATACAGGGGTAAGCGTTCACTTTCCCATGCAGCTTAAGTCATATGCCAAAACACGAACAGGTCAAGTCAATACAACAAAACTTACTTCTACAGGGAGTGTTTTACGTTGGAATGTTCATTTTGGCTTCAACACTTGGAATATCAGTATCGCACATGATATACAACCTTGGGCTACTTTTGACGCCTCAAACAAGGAATTTGATATGAAATTCACAAAAATAGGATTGATTTTTTATATTTTATAATAAAATAATCAGTCAAAATTTCTTTTTAGACAGGAATTAAAAAAAACGATATCTTTACCGACATAACAATTAAAACTATAACTATGAAATTTTTACTTCAAGTTATGCTGCTTTGTTTTTCAACAGCAGTTGTAGCCCAAACACAAATATCAGGTACAGTTGCCGATGATAACGGTCAGCCTGTTCCTGGAGCAAGTGTTGTCTTAGACAGTAATACCGGTACGGTAACTGACTTTGACGGTAATTTTACGTTAAACACCTCCCAAACACCTCCTTTCACCATTACGGTTTCGAGTGTTGGTTTGGAAACAAAAACAGTAACAGTATCATCTGCCGCCCAAGCCTTAAACATTTCGCTTGGAGCGTCTTCAACAGAACTTGATGAGATTGTAGTTTCTGCATCACGTATTGCACAACGCTTATTTGAATCTCCTGTAACAGTTGAGAAGTTTAGCACTAGGGACATTCAAGCTACGCCATCTGCAGATTACTTTAATGGTTTGGCTAACCTCAAATCCGTTAATGTATTAGAAGCAGGTCTTGTTTTTAGCCAAATTAGCCTTAGAGGTTTTACAGACATCTACAATGAAGGTCTTGTAACGCTTGTTGATGGTATGAACAACCAAGCACCTGTATTTGGGTTTGGTGTAGGTAACTTAATTGGACTACACGATATCGATGTGCAAAGCGTTGAGATTCTTCCTGGTGCTGCTTCTGCGCTTTATGGTGCTGATGCATATAAAGGAATTGTGTTTATCAACAGTAAAAACCCATTTGACCACGAAGGTATTGATATTTCATACCGAAGAGGTCAGACAGAACAAGATGCCGCCGGTATTAATATGTTTGAAGATTTTGCTATCCGTATGGGCGGTAAGATCAACGATAAATTGGCAATAAAAGCCACAGTATCTCACAAATGGGGTACAGAATGGGCAGCTGAAGATTACAGACATACTGAAAACAGAAATATTATTGAAGGATACAGCATTAACAACCCTGATTACAACGCTGTAAATGTTGAAGGAGAGCAAGCATTGACCTCACCACAATGGTTTGGCGCAATTGCAGCTAACCCCGCTACTCCTGCAGCTTTAGCACCAGGGCTTTTGCAGTTATCTGCTCTAGCTCCTAACTTCTTCGATACTACACGTACAACAGGATATAAATTAGTAGACTTGATAGGTAACGATACCTACAACACCAAAGGTAACTTTGCTATTCATTATCGACCTAACAGTGATACGGAAATTAGTGTTCAGTCTTTAATCGGTACAGGTAAAGCACCATTATATACAGGTGCAACGGTGTATAACCTAGACGAAGTCCTTGTACAACAACACAAAGTTGAACTTAAGAGTGGCGGTTTAAAAGCCAAGTTTTTCTATACCCACGAAGATGCAGGCAATACATCAGTTAGTCAACTTGATGCTGTAAATGTAGCAAATGCGCAACCTGGCGGTTTATTAAACGGATGGGGAGGTACTTACCTTCAAACATACCTTGGCGGTATAGCCTTGTCAAGAGGTATTCCTCCTGCACAAGCCCTGTTGGGTGTTATGGATCAAATACAAAACTACATATTAGCTAACGCTAATTATGTTGATACTAATGCAGATGGTATTCCCGATACTCCAGTACCTACTCCATCTTTAGGCATATCAGGTCTGTATGGTGACACGACTCCTTTTCACATGGCTGCGCGTGCTGCTGCCAATGCAAATATGCTTGTTCCTGGAACAGCTGCTTTTAATGAAGCGCTTGCTTCTTCTAGAAGTAACCCTTTAGAAATTGGTAGAGGATCATTGGTACAAGATGTTTCTAAAATTTTCAACTATGAAGTAGACTATGATTTTGGGGATAAATTTGACTTTGGCAATTTAATTGTAGGAGCTTCTTTAAGAAACTACGAACTAGCTACTGGCGGTACGTTGTATACAGATTATGATGCGCCTATTGAATATAGCGAATACGGTGCTTACGCACAGTTGAAATCCGATTTATTAGATGAAAAGGTTTCGATGACTGCCTCTGTTCGTTATGACAAACAAAGCGTTTTAGATGACGGTAACTTCACCCCAAGGTTAGGTTTCCTCGTTAATCTTTCTGAAAACCAAAACTTACGTATAACAGCTCAAACTGGATTTAGAAACCCAACCAACCAAGATAAATTTATTGGATTGAATAATGGTGCTTTCTTTATTTTAGGTAATGAGCGTGGAAGTGTAAATAGGTTTAATAGAACGGTAGCTATGCGTAATGGTAATCCTGGCACATTTACTGGTAACTACGTGATGGAAAACTCACTAAATCAGTTGGATAATTCTGCAGCAGATCTAAATTTTGCCAAAGCCGAAACAGTTTCTACGGTTGAATTAGGATATCGTTTCAACTCTCCTGGTTTTACTTTCGACATCAGTGGGTATTACAACGCATATAAGGACAAAATTGCAGGTGTTTATGTTTACACTCCCTTAGTTGATGCCACTTACACCACACCCGCAGCTGCCATGGCAGGAGGAAATTTCTTTGAATTCCAAGTGGATTCAAATATAGACAACGATTTCTCTGCATACGGCCTAAGTTTTGAAGCGATTAAAACACTATCGCCTTCGTTGACTGCTAATCTTGTTTATGAGTACAATGACTTAGATTATACGCCAGACCCAATTGTTGAGGTTAATATGTCTTGGAACACGCCTGAACACCGCGTAAAGGCTGGTCTTAACTATGAAATAGATAAGGCAGTAAACATTAGTGCAAACGGAAGATACAACTCTGAATATTACTATGAGTCTTCTTTCTTTAACACAGATGTTCCTGAGAATGTTGTTTTCGATGCAAAATTGAGCGTTGATTTGAAAGAGTTTAATTCAATTCTAGAAATTGGTGGTAACAACATCGGTGGAGAAAATTACATCGCAATCCCAGGATCAGGTCTTGTTGGAACAACGTATTACGCTGCTCTTAAAATGAGTTTATAGTGTAAATAAATTGATTATTAAAAAAGAGCCCAATTGGGCTCTTTTTTTTTGCCCTTACGGCTCAATAAAACATATATTTTCTACTATATTTGCACTCAAAATTATGGGCGATATATGCCCATTAAAATCAATTCTTCAAGTATGTCACAGAGCACAGGCAATGTTTCCCAAGTCATCGGACCAGTAGTAGACGTATCTTTTGATACCGCAACAACTACACTACCCAACATTTACGATTCGTTAGAAATCCAAAAAACAGACGGCTCTTTGCTAGTCTTAGAGGTACAATCCCATATTGGGGAAGATCAAGTACGTGCCATTTCGATGGATTCAACAGATGGACTTGAGCGTGGCGCAAAAGTGGTGGCTACTGGAAACCCTATCCAAATGCCGATTGGCGAAGATGTATACGGACGTTTATTTAACGTAATTGGTGATGCCATTGACGGTATTGGCGATTTACCTAAAACAGGCAAAGACGGCCTTCCTATTCACCGTGAGGCACCTGCCTTTGATGAACTTTCTACCTCAGCAGAGGTTTTGTTTACGGGAATTAAAGTAATTGATCTCATTGAGCCTTACGCCAAAGGAGGTAAAATTGGACTATTCGGTGGTGCTGGTGTTGGTAAAACTGTACTTATCCAAGAACTGATTAACAATATTGCAAAAGGACACGGAGGACTATCTGTGTTTGCTGGAGTAGGCGAACGCACCCGTGAGGGAAACGATTTGCTTCGTGAAATGTTGGAGTCTGGTATTATCAAATACGGAGACGAATTCATGGAATCTATGGAAGCAGGTGGTTGGGACTTGTCTAAAATTGACAAGGAAGCCATGAAAGAATCTAAAGCAACGTTTGTTTTCGGACAAATGAATGAACCCCCAGGAGCACGTGCTCGTGTAGCACTTTCTGGTCTTACAGTTGCGGAATATTTCCGTGATGGCGCAGGTTCTGATCAAGGAAAAGACGTTCTTTTCTTTGTAGATAACATTTTCCGATTTACACAAGCAGGTTCAGAGGTTTCGGCCCTTCTTGGTCGTATGCCCTCTGCGGTAGGATATCAACCTACGCTAGCAACTGAAATGGGTGCCATGCAAGAACGTATTACCTCTACCAAAAAAGGTTCGATTACTTCTGTACAGGCGGTTTACGTACCTGCAGATGACCTTACGGATCCTGCACCGGCAACAACCTTTGCGCACTTAGATGCTACAACCGTATTGTCACGTAAAATTGCAGAGCTAGGAATTTATCCAGCAGTAGATCCATTAGACTCTACTTCTCGAATCTTAACAGCTGAAATCCTAGGAGATGAGCACTACAACTGTGCGCAACGTGTAAAGGAGCTATTGCAGCGTTATAAAGAATTACAAGACATTATTGCCATTCTAGGTATGGAAGAACTTTCTGAAGAAGATAAGTTAGCTGTGTCAAGAGCAAGACGTGTACAACGTTTCTTATCACAGCCTTTCCACGTAGCAGAGCAGTTTACGGGTATCCCTGGAGTATTGGTAGATATCAAAGACACCATCAAAGGATTTAACATGATCATGGACGGTGAGTTAGACCACCTGCCAGAAGCAGCGTTTAACCTTAAGGGTACTATCGAGGAAGCCATTGAGGCGGGTGAAAAAATGCTCGCTGAAGCCAACGCATAACAACAGCTATGTATTTAGAAATTGTCAGTCCTGAAGCCACATTATTCCAAGGAGAGGTTAACGCCGTTTCCGTTCCTGGCGTACAAGGATCTTTTCAAGTATTAAACAACCATGCTGCCATAGTTTCTTCCCTTACTGTTGGTGAGGCCAAAATTGAAGGAAATATTGATGTGGTAGATGCATTCAAATCCCTTTTTACAAAAAAGGGGAACGACACCATTGTAGCCCTATCCAATGGAGGCACATTTGAAATGAGCAATAACAAAGCCATTTTGTTTGTGGATTGATTCGTAAGTTTTCGTTACGCGTCAACTAACTTTTAAAACCAAACTATGAATCGGGTCTATTTTAGTGCTTTAGTAGCAACAGTCGTAGTATTTTCGTCTTTAGCCCAAACTCCACTAGACGAGGTTGTTGTTTCTTCACCACGTCTTGATGTACTTTTTTCTGATGATTCAAAATCTGTTACCGTTATTACAGCAGACCAAATTGCTGACACACCTGTTTCCAATCTTGTAGATTTACTTCGTTTTCATGCCGGGATTGATATTCGCAGACAGGGTATTGAGGGTGCGCAAGCCGATATATACCTTCGGGGTGGTACTTTTGATCAAGTTTTGTTGCTGATTGACGGCATTCGTGTTGACGATCCCCAAACAGGGCATCACACGCTGAATAGCGCTTTACCGTTGGAAGTAATTGAAAGAATTGAAATAGTTAAAGGTCCAGCTGCTCGAATTTATGGGCAGAACGCATTGACTGGAGCCATCAATATTGTCACCAAAAAAGAAGGCAAAAAAGGGGCGACCCTCAGCGCACGCCAAGGTAGTTTTCATACCACTCATCTTGGCGCTACTGCCCAAGATTACAGTGAGAACCAACAGCATGTTATTCATTTTTCTAGATTAAGCAGCGAAGGCTATCGTCACAATACCGATTTGGATAATCTTCATTTTTTTACTCACAGTGCTTTTGGCGCTTCAAAAAACCTAAAGTTGCTTACCATGTTCAACGAACGCAAATTTGGAGCTAATGGATTTTATGGGTATGCTAGCTATGAAGATCAATATGAAGAGACTCAAAGCAGTTTGGTTGCTCTAACAACTACATTTGCATCTGAAAAAGCTGTTTGGACACCTAGAATTTTTTGGAAACGAGGGCAGGATGAATATATTTTAATTCGAAATAACCCAAGTGCATACCGAAACATGCACATCAATACTAAAATTGGGTTTTCTGTAGACACCAAATTGACACATAACAACGGCAACTTCAGTGGGTTTGGCGTCGAATTATCAAGTGTTTCTCTGCAATCCAACAATCTAGGCGCACACAGCCGTACTATTGCTCATTTCTTTTTTGAGCACCGTATCAAGTTGGATAATTTTAGCATAACGCCAGGCTTTGCTTTAAGCCATTTTTCAGACGTAGACACCTTTTTCTATCCAGGACTAGACCTTGGGTTCAAATTAAATGAGAAAGCTAAACTTGTTTTCAATACGGGATATACCTATCGCGTTCCCACCTACACAGATTTGTATTACAACGGGCCAACAGCCTTGGGCAATGCAGATTTGAAGCCAGAAAAAGCCCTAAGTCATGAATTGAGCTTTAGGTACAACACGTCTAGTTGGGAGCTTGAGGCCGCTTTGTTTCAACGCAATAGCGAGAATTTGATTGATTATGTTGAAGTAACCGTTGGAGATTCACAGTGGTTGGCTTCCAACATACACGACGTTACTACAACTGGAGGAGAGCTTAATAGTTCCTATCACTACACTATTGGCAAGCAGCGCCAAACGCTTGTTGTTTCATATGGCTACATCCATGACGATTATACAAAAACGGTAAATTCAAGGTATGCGCTCAATTCCCTGAAGCACAACATTAATTTACAGTTTTTAAACAGATTATCGTCCAAATGGTCAAGCTCGTTTTCTTATCGCTATGCCACAAGGCCTTTAGGCGGTCATGTTAAAGTGCTTAACGCACAATTGGAATACATTATGGATAAACTTACCGTTCAGTTGCAGGGGCGCAATTTGTTTGATGCCAATTACTATGAGAACCTTATCCCAATGCCGGGTGCTCATGGGATGCTTTCTCTTCGCTATGCGCTTTAATCCGCACGGCTAAGTCGATTGATTTGCTGGTAGATTAAGTCCGTCTCCCATCCTCGGTAGGCGAGGTATTGAAAAAGCTTTTGTTTTTTGATTTGGCCACTGTACCTGTCCAATTGCTGCCACTTTTTGTCGCTTATGGCTTGTATTTTATCAAGGTATGCGCCTGCTTCAATAGTTTTTATGGCGTTATTGATATCGTAATCAGACACCCCTCTAATGTTAAGTTCTCTCTTAATACGCACTTTTCCCCAGTGCTTAATGGAGAATTTCCCACTGGCAAACTGTTGTGCAAAGCGTGTTTCATTTAAGTAATTTTCAGAAACTAGGGTGCCAATAATTTGGTCGCTAGCTTGGGCAATCATTCCCATTGTGCGCAACTTATCTTTTACGTCCTTATGGCAGCGCTCTTGATAGGCACAGTAGTTACGCAGTTTATCCAATGCTTCGGCAACCGTATATGTTTTCATATTGGCTAAAATAAAAAAAGCGGCACTAAGGCCGCTTTTTGTTTTATACGTGAATCACTTTTCCTTTTCCATCAAAGAAACGGTAGTGTAAATACGTGTACGCATCGCGTGGAATAACTTTTATCCACTTGTTGTACTCAAAGTACCACTTCATGCGTTCAGACTTAACACCTTTGGCAACATAGGCTGCGATAAAGGGGTGTAAGTGTAACACTACTTTTTTCTTTTTGTGTTTCGGATTAGCTAAAATCTTTTCAAGGTCAGCTTTTATTTTATCCATCAAAACAATTGGTGCTTCTACCTCTCCATTGATATTTGGATTGGGTTCGCTTGTTTTGATATCCATTTCTGGTCGGACGCGCTGGCGTGTCATTTGTATCAGTCCAATTCTGCTTGGAGGCAAAATTTTGTGTTTGGCACGGTCGCTTTCCATTTCCTTGCGGAAGTGTTCAAAAAGCTTTTTTCTGTTTTCTTGTCTTATCATGTCAATGAAATCAATGACAATAATCCCTCCCATGTCACGCAAGCGTAACTGCCGGGCTATTTCTGTAGCAGCAATCATATTAACTTCTAAGGCAGTATCTTCTTGATTCTTAGCCTTATTGGATCGATTACCACTGTTTATATCAATAACGTGAAGGGCTTCGGTATGTTCGACAATTAAATAAGCTCCTCTGTTCATGGAAACTGTTCTTCCGAACGAGGACTTAATTTGACGTTCAATACCAAAGTGCTCAAAAATAGGCACTTGACTTTTGAAAAGTTTTGCAATGCTGGCTCTTTCGGGAGCAATTTGTTGCAAATATTCTTGTACTTCTGTTAATAGTTCGGGATCATCAACGTGTATTCCAGTAAATTCATCATCAAATATATCTCTCAAAATAGAAGAAGCTCTGTTGAGCTCACTCAATACTCTAGAGGGATAATCTGCCTTTTGGATTTTACTACACATTTGAACCCAACGTTCATAAAGATCTCCAAGATCTTTATCGAGTTCAGCTACTTTCTTGCCTTCAGCCACGGTTCGGATAATGACACCAAAACCTTTTGGCTTAATACTCATAACTAGCTTTTTTAAGCGGTTCTTTTCTTCTCTGGTCGATATTTTTTGCGACATCGACACACGACTTGAAAAAGGAACCAAAACCAAATACCTACCTGCCAAGGACAACTCCGAACTGATACGGGGTCCTTTAGTAGAAATAGGTTCTTTGATAATTTGCACAAGTAGAGATTGATTGGCCTGAACAGCGTCAGTAATGACACCATCTTTACTAATTTCAGGCTCTAATGGATAGTTCTTTAGAGAAAAGTCTTTCACTTTTCCTGAACTAGCACGCTTGATAAATTTTAGCAGCGTTGACACTTTTGGACCAAGGTCGTGATAGTGTAAAAACGCATCTTTTTCATACCCTACGTTTACAAATGCGGCATTTAGGCCGGATAGGGTTTTTTTAACTTTTGCTAAGAAAATATCACCTACGTGAAACTTATTATCTTCAATTTCTTTGTGAAACTCAACGAGCTTTCCGTCTTTAAGTAAGGCAAAATCAACTGCAGAGGATCGCGAACGAATAATTAGTTCTTTACTCACAATAATGATTTTTAGATTCACAGTCTATGTGAATCAATTGAACAATGTTATCGGGGGACTTTAACCAAAGCGAACTACTTTGATATTATTCCATGTCAAAGAACTTAAAATGTTCAAAGATTAAAGAAGTTTACTTTTTCTTATGTCTGTTAGCACGACTTCTTTTTTTACGCTTGTGCGTGGCTACCTTGTGTCTTTTTCTCTTCTTACCACTTGGCATATGTTATAATCTAAATAATTAATAAAGTGTAGCTGTTACTTAACAACTACTTTAGTTTTAACCTCTTCTAAAAATTCCTTTGCAGGCTTAAATGAGGGTATATTGTGTGCTGGAATATCAATGGTAACATTTTTAGAAATATTACGTCCTTTTTTGGCTTTGCGCGTTTTAACCACAAAGCTTCCAAATCCGCGTAAATAAACGTTTTCACCAGATTCCAATGCACTTCTTACTTCTTTCATAAAGTGATTCACAATCTCTTGCGTATCACTCTTTTCAACTCCCAGTTTATCTGAAATGTTTGTTACAATTTCGGCTTTTGTCATCCTTAAATTCTTGTGTGGTTGTAAATTTTAGGTGAGCAAATATAAAAATTTAATTCAACGTTTATGCGATTTTAAACATCTAAACTCATTCTTTGCATGTATTTTTGAATCCATGAAACGTTTCAGTACTAAATTGTTAGCTTGGTATGCACTTCACAAGCGTGCTTTGCCTTGGCGACAAACCAAAGACCCTTATGTGGTTTGGCTTTCTGAAATCATCTTACAACAAACACGTGTTGCACAAGGATTGCCCTATTTTGACCGATTCTGGCATGACTTCCCAAGCGTCCATGATCTGGCGCAAGCTAGTGAAGATGCCGTTTTAAAACGTTGGCAAGGCCTTGGCTATTATAGCCGTGCTAGAAACCTACACAAAGCCGCAAAACAGCTAAGCGAACAATATGAGGGTAATTTTCCAAGTACGTATAAAGAACTCCTAAAGTTACCAGGCGTAGGGCCTTATACCGCAAGTGCTATTGCTTCTATTTGTTTTGATGAAGTTTGTGCTGTTGTTGACGGTAATGTATACCGTGTATTGGCACGCCATTTTGACAATGACAGTCCCATAAATCAACCCAAAGGAATTAAGGCTTTTCAAACCTTGGCGCAATCCCTTATCGACCCAAAATCACCAGGAGCTTATAATCAGGCTATTATGGAATTTGGCGCCCTGCATTGCACACCAAATAAACCGAAATGCACAACTTGCCCATTGTCGGATAGTTGCTTGGCATTTGCTTATAACCGAGTAGCTGATCGGCCTGTTAAAGTAAAAGCCAAACCTATCAAGAAACGATATTTCCATTATTTAATTCCTATAGATCAAAATAACAACACCCTTCTAAGCAAACGCGACCAAAAAGATATCTGGAAAGGGCTATATGAATTCCCACTTATCGAAGCGCAAAATATGTTATCCGTTGATGCACTTCAAGCACACGATGATGCACCTCAATGGGCCAAAGCGGCTCATTGGACTAAATTTCAAGAGGAAGCAGTGATTCACAAACTCAGCCATCAAGCATTACACACCTATTTTTATGTACTAGAAAACGTTGATGAAGCCCTGCCCATTTCTTGGTCTAATGTTCCTGATTATGCAGTTCCCCGTTTAATAGAACGTTTTTTGGACAAGTTCATCCGATAATGTACATTTGATATAAAATCTATTATGAGCGGAACACTAAATAAAGCTATGTTGATTGGGCATTTGGGCGACAACGTCAAAGTGACCTATTTCGAAGGCGGAAACTGCATTGGCAGATTCCCCATAGCGACGAATGAAACCTACACAAGCAAACAAACAGGTGAGAAAGTCACCAATACCGAATGGCATAATGCTGTTGTGCGCAACAAAGCTGCAGAAATTTGTGAAAAATATCTCAAAAAGGGAGACCGTGTTTATGTTGAAGGCCGTATAAAGACCCGAAAGTGGCAAGGAGATGACGGTAAAGACCGTTATTCAACAGAAATTCATGTTGATGACTTTACTTTTTTGACTCAACGCCCTAGCGATGGAAACACCGCGCAAACACAAGCGGCTCAACAACAGCCATCACAACCCACTCAACCCGCCCAGCCAACTCAGGCAAACCAACCTGCAAGTGACGATGACTTGCCATTCTAAATCCTAATAGTTGGATATTCCTTCGTTGGTTATTGGATTTGAAACACTGGAGACAGTAAAAGTATTCCTATTGTTGTTACTTTTACTGAGCTCTGCATTGGTTTCAGGGTCAGAGGTGGCCTTTTTTTCTCTTTCGCCCTCCTATGTAAAAGAAGCGGTAAATGCAACCACTAGACCTTTGCGTATACTTGCGCACTTACGAAAAAATCCAAGACGTCTATTAGCCATTATTTTGTTATTGAACAACCTGATAAATATCGCTACCGTATTGCTTTTTGCGTCCATGACCTCCTTGTTTTTTGAAACCATTTCTCACCCGGGCATACGTTTTTTGGCTGAAGTAGGGTTAATAACTTCAGTGGTGTTATTATTTGGCGAAATACTACCAAAAATTTATGCAAACAAAAACCCCGAAGGCTTTGCAAAACGGATGTCTGTACCTATCTATTTGCTAGATAAATATGTGTTCTTTGCACTGACGTATCCCATGAGTTACCTCACTTTTATTCTACAAAAACGACTAGGTAAAACAAGCTCAAATATATCTGTTGATCATCTGTCTCAAGCCCTTGAAATGACCGATGATTCTGAAACTACTAAAGACGAGCAAAAAATTTTAAAAGGAATTGTCACATTTGGCAATACCGACACCAAACAGGTCATGTGTCCGCGTATAGATGTTTTTGCGCTTGATGAAGAAACATCATTTACTCAAGTCGTGTCCCAAATTGTTAGTAAGGGATTCTCCCGTGTTCCTGTCTATCGTGAAACCATAGATACAGTTATTGGGGTTTTATATGTAAAGGATTTGTTGCCCCATTTTGATAAAACCAATTACGAATGGACCCAATTGATGCGCGAACCTTATTTTGTACCAGAAAACAAAAAACTTGACGATCTGTTACAAGAATTTCAAGTAAAGCGGATTCATCTTGCTGTTGTGGTTGATGAATACGGCGGTACTTCGGGTGTTATTTCTTTAGAAGATGTTATTGAACAAATTGTAGGGGATATCACAGATGAATTTGACGAAACAGATATCAGTTATTCAAAACTTAACGACACTACTTTTGTTTTTGACGGCAAAACCTCTTTGCAAGATTTTTATGCAGTAACCAAGCTTTCCAATAACGATGATTTTGAGCATAACAAAGGGGAGTCTGAGACCGTTGCTGGGTTTTTATTAGAACAATTGGGATCCTTTCCTAAGGTCAATACCGTATTTCGTTTCAAAAATATTGTTTTTACCATTGAGGCTGTTGATCGCAAACGTATCAAGCAAATAAAAGTACAGCTCGCATGATGCGACTTTTCTTCTTTGCGTTTTTGTTTTTGGGATGTCAGCATCAGGCACCTAAGCCCAATGCTTCCTTGGCCTTGGACTACCCAGAAGCACAATACCATGATTTTGATCCCGATGCTTGCGCATACCGCTTTATGTACAATGACGTGTCGACGCCAGTGCAACTGTCTTCCTGCGGAACCACGCTAGACTACCCTTTGCTAAAGGCAAAAGTTTATGTCACCTATTTTGATTTACGCAAGAGTTCTTTGGACACCCTTTTTATGGACTTTGAAAACCGGCTTACGATTTTTGGTAAGGGAACGCAGCGCATCAATGAAAGCACTTACGAGGACAAGGAAAAAGAAGTTTTGGGTAGCTGCGTTACCTTGATTGGGGATTCACCTTCGAACCTCCATTTTTTCGCTACAGATACCAAAAGACATTTTATTTCCGGCTCATTGCTTTTTTCTGCTGCACCCAACTACGATTCCCTAGCACCAGCCATTGGATACATTAGGAATGATGTGCAAAAAATGTTAGAAACCTTACGATGGCAATAGCTACGCTTTTTCTTTTTCTTTAGCGCAACAAGGTTTTTCACAAGTAGCTTTACATGCCTTTTTGTCTTCTCCATCTTTCTTACAACAGGCTTTGTCACAAGACTTGTCGCAGGTTTTCTTTTTAGCGCAGCATGCTTTTTCACAATCGGGGTCACATTTTTTGCCTTGGTGATCAAACGTAAAAGAAGGCATGGAGGTTGCCTCACCTACCTTGTAATCATCTCCAAGAGATTCTATAGTAGCCTTAACGTTATCAAATGAGGTAGTGGCTGGGTCAAAAGATATATAGGCTGTTTTGGCTTCAAAGTCAACCTTGGACATTGCAACTCCTTCCATGGCTGCGACTTTCTTTTCAATACGCGCAGCACATCCAACTTCACATGTCATCCCATCAACTTGGAAAGATATGTTTGAAAGATTTTCGCTAGCCATTTCCATCTTTGTCTCATCGGAGTAGCTAACTGTTTTTTTTGTTGGGTTTTTTGAAGTACAACTCGCAAGTAGCAGCATTAAAATATAAAAAATAGGGCGTCTCATAATATTAAGTTTTAATCAAATGTAGTAAAAAAAGCCATTTTTTCATCCTTTTTCCCCAGCTTTGCATGCCTATGATAAAAATCCCTGAAAACAAATGGTTGTACCTTTTTTTACTTTCATTGATTTGGGGAAGTTCATACATCCTAATTAAACGTGGACTCGTTGGACTTTCGCCCATTGAATTGGGAAGTGCACGCATTGTTATCAGTACTGTTTTCTTGCTTGTTTTAGGCTTTAACTCATTGTCAGGGTTAAGCCGATATCATTGGAAATGGTTGATTATAACAGGATTTTTAGGTACTTTTTTTCCTTCTTTCTTTTTTGCTTTTGCTCAGTTGCACATCGACTCGTCTGTTGCGGCTATTTTGAATTCGTTAACACCAATATTTACTGTACTGGTGGGAATTACGCTTTTTGCCACTCGTATGCTTGCGCGTCAGTATTTTGGAGTTGTACTCGGATTTGTAGGTTCTTTAGGTTTAGTTTGGGGAGGAGCACAAATCAACCCCAATCAACCCATTGGCTATGTATTGCTTATCATAAGCGCATCAATGTGCTATGCAATCAATATTCATTTTCTCAAACATAAGTTGTCAGCCGTATCTCCAATGGCCATGACCTTAGGAAATTTTATTGCTATTCTCCCTCCAGCATTGATCATGCTGTTCTTTTCAGATTTCTTTTCATTTCAAAAGCTGCAAAATCCAGAAGTAATTACGAGCTTGGGCTATGTGGCTACACTTGCATTTTTTGGTACGGCAATAGCCAAAGTGATGTTCAACCGATTTGTAAAAATAGCATCTACTGTTTTTGTGTCGTCGGTAACATACACCCTTCCTATAGTTGCCCTTTTTTGGGGCACCTTGGATGGAGAGAAAATAAGCAGTTACCAGTTGTTATCCACTGTGGTAATACTTGTAGGCGTTTCTTTAGCACACAAGAAAAACAAGTAACTTACTATCTAGTTTGGATTGATAACAGCTTCTTCTAGAGTTAGAGAAATTTCCTGTCCTCCTAAATTAAAGCTTTTCTCACTGGGCAATACTAAGCCTGAAATTTCTTTATAATTAGGATAATCTGTGTTGTTTGTTTGCATCTGTCCATTGAAGTTTACCATTGTAGATTCTTTGATCTTCAAGCCTGTTTCTTTGCTGTAGTAGTTGGTATAACTAACCCCAACTCCAGGCACTTTAACCACATAAACTTCAGTGTCATTCACGTTTTCTATTCCCTCTAAAACAGCCTCACCGCTTGCAAGCAAGCCGATTTCTGGCACAACTCCTAAAGATTTTTTAAGATCGTCATAAAGCAGTTTGGGTAAATCCATTTTATTTGGTCCCTGCTTCATAAAGGCACCTTGATCTCCTACAACACTCGTCATCATGGCGTTTCCACCAACTGAAATGACTTGTTTTTGGTTGTTTGCGGAATAGGTTTCTTCAACCTTAATGTCCATTTGCATAAAAGTTCCTTTGTATATCAGCTTAATCTCTTTCAGGTCACTCAACGTATTGACACCTGTCTTGTCGATATGATTAGCTAAAATACTTGCTGCGGTAACACCATCTGCAACAGCAATTTTTCTTGGGCGTTCAATAGACATGCCATATTTGTCGTAATAGTTAACGGGAAGTCGCTTTCCGTTAAAATCTACCTTCTCAAGATTGTCAAGAACATCAACACCCTTACCTGTTACAACTACTCTTGCTTGGTCTACATTAAAGTATTGTTGTGCTACGTTTCTAACATCCTCAGCAGTAACGGCATTAATTTTATCTAAATAGGTTTTATAAAAGTCTTGGTCAAGGTCTTCAGTTGCAATATCTAGCGCAAATTGTGCAATAGTCGAAGGTCTTTCTAAAGAACGAACAAAACTTCCCACATACTTAGCTTTTGCCTTTTTCAATTCACTATCGGTAACCAGGTCAGTGCGTATGCGCTTCACTTCATTCAATAGTTCAACGACTGCGCTATCTGTGACCTCGTTTCTTACGCTTGCAGATGCGCGAAAACGTGCTGCGGTGCGCTTGTTGTTTCCAATGCTTGAGTATGCACCATAGGTATATCCTTTGTCTTCGCGTAGATTTAGAAATAAACGCGCTTCACCTCCACCACCAAGTATGGAGTTTGCCATCAATACCGCAAAATATGCTGGATCTTTTTTGGCTAGGTTTACAGTACTTTGAACCACAACTTCTGATTGAACAGCATTAGGCATATTCACAAAATCTATTTGTGTGCTGTAAGCATTATTTACTTCAGGGATCGGACTTGAAGCAACAGGATTAGGCTTCCATTTTCCAAAATACTTTTTAACAAGTGGACGAACGGTTTCCATATTAATATCACCAACAATAACCAAATAAGCGTTATTGGGTCTAAACCTGAAGTCGTAAAACCGCTGAACATCTGCTAACTTGATATTATTGATGGTACCAGGTGTTGTGTATTCTCCGTAAGGGTGATTTCCTCCGTATGCCAATAGTCTTTCAACACGTCTAGCTGCAGTGGTAACATCCTTTTCAGATGACTTTAATGCATCAATGATTAAGTCACGCTCTTTTGTAAATTCTTCCTCTGTAAAGCTAGGATTTATGGCTGCGTCGGCCATCATCTGTAAAGTTCTTTCAAAATAACGTGTCAAGGATTGGGCAAATGCACCAGACGAGCTGATGTTGATGTTGGCCCCCATGAAATCTACTTCATCATAGAAATCATCCTTAGCTATTTTTTTAGAACCTTTTCCTAGCAAGCTTCCAGTTAGGTCGCTTAAACCTGCTTTAATTCCCTCTAAGATGGGTGGATTGTCCAAAGTTAAGCTTGCGCTTACTTGCGGGAGTTTTCTGTTTTCAACCAACATCACGGTTAAGCCATTTTTTAGGGTGTATTGTTGTGGCTCTTTAACTTGAATGGTAGGGGCTGGACCAGGAACGGGCTGTTTGCTTCGGTCAATTTGACCAACTGCAGAGAACGCCAGTAATAATGTAAATAATACGAGTAATTTTTTCATGACAATGGGTTTAGTTAGCGGCTTCTTCTTCTGGTAAGTATTCAAGTACCAAGCGTTGATTTGTATTCAAATATTTGTTGGCTACTTCTCTGATTTCTTCACGAGTAATGGAGCGGTATATGTCAATTTCGCTATTGATTAAATTAGTGTCTCCAAATAACATATAGTATCGGGCAAGTGAATTGGCAATTCCCTCAACGGAAGCATTTGAGCTTACAAATCCATTTTCAAATTTGTTGAGTAGTTTTTGGTAATCACGCTCTGAAATAAGCTTCTCTTTTAGTATGGCGATTTCATCGTCCATTTCTGTTATCAGGTCCGTCAGCTTAAAGTCTCCTTGCGGTAAGCCGAAAATCACATACATACCATAATCTTCTTGGGCAATGTTTATTGCTCCCGACTGGAGCGCCATTTTCTTTTCATCGACCAAACGTTTGTAGAGTTTGGAACTTGGGCCGTCGCTCAAATATGTAGAAATCATGTCTAAAACACGTGATTCTCTACTTTTAAAAGAGGGCGTGCGATAGGCCGTAATAATGGCAGGAATTTGAATGTTGCTATCAAAAGCCTCCGCTTTTAGGGCTTCTTGAATTGGATCTTCCTTTATCGAAACTCTTTCAATGTCTTTTCCTCTAGGAATGGTTCCAAAATAGTTTTGAACCATTTCTTTGGTTTTATCCATGTCAATATCTCCAGCTACAACCAAAACGGCATTGTTGGGCACGTAGAATTTTTTATTGAATGCTAAAAATTCGTCAAGTGTAGCGGAATCTAGGTGTTCCATCTCGCCAATGGTGGTCCAGCGATAGGGATGTTTGGAAAACAGGTGCTTCTTTACGTTTTCTAAAAACTTGCCGTAAGGCTGATTGTCAACACGTAATCGCTTTTCTTCTTTTACCACTTCGTTTTGAGTATCAACACCATCTTGCTCGATAATGGGGTGTAGCATACGCTCAGATTCCATCCAGAGGCCAAGCTCTAGGTTGTTTGAAGGAAAGACTTCGTAATAATAGGTACGATCGTCTGTGGTATTGGCGTTATTTGACCCCCCATTTTCGGTTACTATAGAGAACCATGCGCCGTTTTCAATATTTTTTGTGCCTTCAAAAAGCAGGTGCTCAAAAAAATGCGCAAACCCTGTGCGGTCAGGTTGTTCGTCTTTGGCGCCAACATGGTACATAACAGAAGTAGTTACAACAGGGGCAGTGTTGTCTTGGTGCAGTATCACATGTAGGCCATTTGATAAATCGTATTCTTCAAAAGAAACGGATTGGGCGCTTGCAAAGCCCATAACAAATAGTACAATTAAGGATAATAGATGTTTCATGATTGAAAAGATGTTAGCCTATAAAGGTAGTTAATTTGAAAGAATTATTTTATAATCAGCTAAAAGTAATGATACCGCATAAAAATATTGCCTGATACAATACAAGATTGTATATTTGCCCCCGCTTTAATAAGAAGCGTATAAAACAAAAGATATGTTTGCAATCGTAGATATAGCAGGGCAGCAATTTAAAGTTGCAAAAGACCAGAAGGTATTTGTACACCGTTTGGACGCCAATACAGGAGATAAGGTTTCTTTTGACCAAGTCTTTATGTTGGCTGACGGAGACAAGGTTACCGTAGGCGCCCCGGCTGTTGCCAATGCTTCAGTAGAAGCAAAAGTGGTTCGTCACTTTAAGGATGACAAAGTAATAGTATTCAAAAAGAAACGCCGCAAAGGATACCGTGTTAAAAACGGTCACCGCCAATCGTTGACAGAAATTGTTATCGAGTCTGTTGGAGTTGGTAAAGCCAAAAAGGCTGCACCAAAGGCCAAAGCGGAAGCACCAAAAGCCAAAGCAGAAGCACCAAAGGCTGTAAAAAAAGCTGCCCCTAAAGCAGCTGCTGATTTTTCTTCAAAAACAGTAGCTGAGTTAAAGGAGCTAGCCAAAGCAGCAGGCGTTGCGGGAATTTCATCTATGAAAAAAGCCGAATTGATTGCGGCACTTGAAGCAAAAAAATAAAAGATTAAGCCATGGCACACAAAAAGGGAGTAGGTAGTTCCAAGAACGGTAGAGAATCGGAATCGAAACGTTTAGGCGTTAAGATATTTGGTGGACAACATGCCATCGCTGGGAACATTATTGTTCGTCAACGCGGTACGGCACATCACCCAGGAGATAACGTATATTTAGGCAAAGACCACACGCTACACGCTAGAGTGGATGGTGTTGTGCGTTTTACTAAAAAGAAAAACAATCGCTCGTACGTTTCTATTGATCCTGTACAGGAATAAACAGTAAACAACAACAATAAAACAAAACCCCTTTGCCAAAAGCTAAGGGGTTTTTTGTTAGCCACCACATCTAAATCGCTTTGAGCTAAGCGATTTGACAATAAGCGTTCTTGAAGACGACAAATAAAAAAACCGAGACATTAGCCTCGGTTTTAGATACATTACTTAATTGCTGTTTTAGTAGCGGTAGTACTCGGGTTTATAAGGTCCTTGTACAGGAACACTGATATAATCCGCTTGGTCTTTGTCTAGCTCTTCAAGTTCAACGCCTAACTTATCTAGGTGTAAACGCGCTACTTTTTCGTCCAAGTGTTTTGGTAACATATATACCTTGTTTTCGTAACTATCCGCATTTTTCCAAAGCTCTATTTGTGCCAAAGTTTGGTTGGTAAACGAGTTGCTCATTACAAAACTAGGGTGGCCCGTAGCACATCCTAGGTTTACTAACCTTCCCTCAGCTAGAACAATGATATCTTTACCTTCGACAGTATATTTATCCACTTGTGGTTTAATTTCTACTTTGCTTTCGCCGTAGTTTCCGTTCAACCAAGCCATGTCAATTTCGTTATCAAAGTGACCAATGTTACATACAATGGCTTTGTCTTTCATTGCACGGAAATGACGCTCAGCAACAATGTCTTTATTACCTGTAGCGGTAACGATAATATCGGCATTTCCGATGACCGTATCTAATTTTTTTACTTCAAAACCGTCCATAGACGCTTGAAGTGCACAAATCGGATCAATTTCAGTAACGGTAACGATAGCACCAGCACCCTGAAAAGAGGCAACAGTACCCTTGCCTACATCGCCATAACCTGCAACAACCACGCGTTTTCCAGCCAACATGATATCTGTTGCTCTGCGTACGGCATCCACAGCTGATTCTTTACAACCGTATTTGTTGTCAAACTTAGATTTGGTTACCGAATCATTTACGTTAATGGCAGGCAATGGAAGCGTGCCGTTTTGCATACGCTCATACAAGCGGTGAACACCCGTAGTGGTTTCTTCTGAAAGTCCTTTAATAACTGTGGCAAGTTCTGGAAATTCATCAAGAATCATATTGGTTAGATCACCACCATCATCCAAAATTAGGTTTAAGGGTTTGCGATCTTCACCAAAAAATATCGTTTGTTCAATACACCAATTAAATTCTTCTTCACTCATGCCTTTCCACGCATATACGGGAATACCAGCCGCAGCAATAGCCGCAGCAGCGTGGTCTTGAGTAGAAAATATATTACAAGAACTCCATGTTACTTTGGCACCTAGTGCCGTAAGCGTTTCAATTAGCACAGCTGTTTGAATGGTCATGTGTAAACATCCTGCGATGCGGGCACCCTTTAGAGGTTGCTCAGCTCCGTATTCTTCACGTAATGCCATAAGACCAGGCATTTCTGCCTCGGCAAGTTCAATTTCTTTTCTTCCCCAGTCTGCCAAAGAAATATCTTTGACTTTGTAAGGCACGTAAGTAGTCGTTTTCGTTTCCATAGTTGTATATTTGATTTCTAGCAATTAGCCAGCAAATTTACAACATATCATGCCCATTTACAAAAAGGACAAGATTTCTCATAATACCCGTTTTTTGGTGTGGCAAATAGACGAAACAGAAAATTGGTTACGCCAAGATATTGTACTTACTGACATGTGTATCAACAGGTTAGAGGCTATGAAATCCAGCGTACACCGAAAAGGGTTTTTAAGCATTAGGCACTTATTAAAGGCACTAGGGTACACCCCCGCCGCATTGCATTATGATGTTTTTGGAAAGCCGCATTTAGCTGATGGGAAGTTTATATCCATTACCCATTCTCACAATTTTGCTGCAATAGCTGTGGGTGACAATCCTCTTGGTGTTGATATTGAAAAAGAGCGACCCAAAGTACAGCGTATAGCACCTAAGTTCTTGCATAGTTCTGAGCGTATGTTAAACGAATCAGACCGTTTTAGGACCACACAATGGTGCATAAAAGAAGCCGCCTACAAGGCATTTGGCAAAAAAGGGCTGAGCTTTCTGCATCATATTAGAACTACCAAAATGGATTGTGAACATCCTGTTGCAGCAGTACAGACAGAAGAAGGAGTAATAGAATTAAAAAACTGGATTTATCATTGGCACCAATTTTCTTGTGCAGTAGCCCTTAAAACAAGCTGATATGCAAGAGTTTATAGATATTCTTTTTGCCCAGTATACCACGTATGCGTCCCTAGATGTTACGTTAGAAATTATTGCAGTAATATTTGGGTTTCTAAGTGTTTGGTTTGCCAAACAGAATAACATTTGGGTATTTCCAACAGGCCTTATTTCCACAGGAATATTTGTGTATTTGTTATACAACTGGGCACTACTAGGAGATATGCTGATTAATGCCTATTATTTTGTCATGAGTATTTATGGTTGGTACATATGGACCCGAAAAACAGATGACGATTTTACCCCTATATCACGCACCACAGCACTAGAAAAAAAGACCTCAGCCCTGATTTTTTTAACCACTCTGTTATTTGTTTATGCAGTATATCAGTCGGCTGATAAGTGGACCTCTTGGACGGCCGTTGTAGATACATGCACCACAGCTATATTTTTTGTAGGGATGTGGTTAATGGCGCGCAGAAAAATTGAAAATTGGCTTTTTTGGATTGTTGGTGATGTCATATCAGTCCCCTTATACCTTTATAAAGGACTTGCTCTTACCTCCATTCAATACCTTATATTTACAGTCATTGCCATTTATGGATATTTAGCATGGAAGAAAACCTTAAGCAACACTCAAGCAGCTGTATAAGAGTTGTTTTTTTTGGACCTGAGTCTACTGGAAAAACTACGCTGGCTAAGAGACTTGCTGAAATATATCAAACGAGATGGGTGCCCGAATTTGCTCGTGAATATCTTGAAGAAAAACTAGAGCGGACTGGAGAAATATGTGCACCAGAAGACATTTGGCCCATAGCTGTAGGGCAAATGAAATTAGAAAATGAAGCAGTCCAACAAGCAAATACATTTTTGTTTTGTGACACAAACGTACTTTCTACAGAAGTATATGCAAAAGCCTATTTTGATGGATGGTGTGACACACGTCTTTTGGAAGCAAACAAAGCAAATCACTACGACATATACTTTTTAACCGATATTAACGTTCCTTTTGAAGAAGACTTGTTGCGTGACCGTCCCCATCAACGCCAAGAGATGTTAGCCGCGTTTAAAAATGCGCTAAACGAATACAAAATTACCTACGTCATTTTAAAAGGGTCTCATGAGGCACGCATTTTGCAAGTCACGGACTATTTAAAACAATATGTATGAAACATCGTTTTACGAAACAAGATTTAGCGCTCTTTGAAGATATTGGCATCTCACCAAATGATGTAGCAGTACAACTTACCCAACTTGAAAAAGAAGCCAATGCTACCAACCTAGTTAGGCCAGCCACTGATGGAGACGGTATTCGAGTGTTAACCCAACAACAAATGCTTAACTACGCAAAGCTATTTGATCAAGAAAAGGCTTCGTTTTCAATGGTTCGCTTTATACCAGCGTCTGGATTAGCAACTCGCATGTTTAAATTCCTTCATTATTTCATAAAACGTTATGACGTTGAAAAGGAAACCTTACGTAGCTATCTCAACAGAAAAAAAACATACAAACTTGCCATCTTTTTGGGGGGACTTGAAAAACTTCCTTTTTATCAAAGCTTAAAAGCGCAAATAAAAGAACTTCAGAATGGTGCTTTTCAACAAGACTACAGGCATTTGTTCATTCAAAAAACGGTAACACTTTTAAGTAAATTACCCAAAGCACTTATTCCCTTTCATAATTACAGTGGAAATACGAGAACTGCAGCCTCAGAACAATTGTTTTTTTCAAAAGAATTCATGATTTCGGAAAAGGCTATGAATATTCATTTTACGATACCACCAAAATCAACCAAAGCATTTGAGGAGTCACTTTCAGAAAGTATTGAAGAAATAAGCAAATCCGAAGCGATTCAAACGCATGTGTCCTATTCCAATCAAAAAAGAAGTACAGACTCCATTGCTGTTAATATGGACAACAGTCTATATCGCAATCAACATGGAAACCTCTTTTTTAGGGCAGCAGGCCATGGGGCGCTAATTGACAACCTGAACGACTTAGACGAAGCTGTTGTTTTTTTAAGCAATATTGACAATGTGGCTGTTGCATCTTTTCACAAAAAAGCAGGTTTTTATAAAAAGACACTGGCAGGTGTGCTGCTATCTACACTTAAGCAAATCTACAAGTTCAGTGAGGCACTGGAGCGTCGTGATTTTACATATTTGAATACGATTAAAATATTCGTTCAAGACCATCTTAATGTAAACGTTCCAAAAAATGTTTCTGATGATGCATTGCAGGAATTCTTACAACATAAACTCAACCGACCATTGCGTGTGTGCGGTATGGTTAAAAATGAAGGTGAACCTGGCGGAGGTCCTTTTTGGGTTGAAAAATCAGGTCAGACTAGCCTTCAAATTGTCGAGAGCGCACAAGTCAATATGTCAAACCCTGATCAAAAAGATGTTTTTAAGTCAGGGACGCACTTTAATCCAGTAGATATTGTGTGTGCTACCTATGACCATAACGGTAACAAATACGATTTGAAAAATTTTGTGGATAATGACAGTTACTTTGTGGTTGAAAAATCCTTGGGTGAGGCAGCTATTAAAGCCATAGAACGTCCTGGATTGTGGAACGGCGGTATGGCTGATTGGAACACTATTTTTGTGGAGGTACCTGTCCGTACGTTTAACCCTGTAAAAACGGTAAATGATTTGTTGCGACCCATGCATCAATCGATTTAATTGCCCTATATTTGTACCATCTCTAGGGGTGCCTAACGGCTGAGATTATACCCATTGAACCTGGGCAGGTAATGCTGCCAAGGAATATGTTTCACTTTAAAACCATCGTAAATAATACCCCTTTATTTGCTTCACGCAAATGAAATACATTATTACACTTATGTTTGGTTGCAGCCTGCTGGCGCAACAAACAAACACCACACAAGACACACTCACTGTAAGTACTGTAACCCTATCAACGGTTACAGTTAGCGCCCTTCGAGCTAATGAAGATACGCCTATGGCGTTTACTAATATCTCTGAAAAGGAGCTGAACAAACAAAACTTAGGGAAAGACCTTCCCGTTTTGATGCGCTTTTTACCCAGTGTAGTAACCACTAGCGACGCAGGTGCTGGAGTCGGATATACTGGTATTAGAGTTCGGGGTAGCGACGCTACCAGAGTTAACGTTACCATTAACGGCATTGCTTATAACGATGCCGAATCGCACGGAACCTTTTGGGTAAATCTTTCTGATTTCGCTTCTTCTGTTTCCGATTTGCAACTCCAACGTGGCGTAGGTACATCCACCAATGGTGCTGCTGCTTTTGGCGCCAGTATCAATATCAACACCACCGAGCCATCAGAGAATGCGTATGCTTTGTTGTCTTCTAGCGCTGGCAGCTTTAATACCTTCAAGAACACAATTAAATTCTCAACGGGATTATCTGAAAGTGGCTTTGAGTTAAGCGGACGCCTATCGGGTATAACTTCCGATGGCTATATTGATCGCGCATCATCTAACCTTAAAGGCTATTTCTTACAAGGAACTTATAACAGTGTCAATACTAAAATAAAAGCCTTGACCTTTGGCGGTCATGAGCGCACTTACCAAGCTTGGTATGGGATTGATCAGGATGTTCTGAAAGAGAACAGAACGTATAACCCAGCTGGAGAACAGTATAACGAATCAGGCGTATTAGAAGGCTATTACAATGATCAAGTTGATAATTACAATCAAGATCACACCCAATTGCATATCGAACAGCGTCTAAGCAGCTCCAGTAGGTTGTCACTCGGGCTGAACTATACCCATGGCTATGGTTATTACCAAGAGTTTTACGATTTGTGGCATGATCAAAACGTAAGTTTTGGAGGAGATACAGCTTACGCCTATTTAAAATTACAGCCACGTATAATCAATGGACAAAGCATTACAGCCACTGAAAATGCAGTGCGCAAATGGTTAGACAACGATTTTTATGCAGCCAATGTGCTGTATCATTACAAAAAGGGCAAGCACAACATAAGCGCAGGTGCTTACTATAGTTCTTATGTAGGATTACACTTTGGCGCACTTATGTGGGCCAATAATGCTGATGTGAACCCAGGTCATCGCTTTTATGAAAATACAGGAAAGAAAAAAGACGGCAATATTTTTTACAAATGGGATGTATCCCTTGATGAAAAATGGCATTTATATGCCGATGCACAACTTCGTTGGATAGACTACAAGGTTAGTGGTGAAGTCGCAGGACCGGAACGTTTTGTCGTAAACGACATTCATACGTTTTTTAACCCTAAAGCAGGTTTGTTGTACAAGCCCAATACCAACAACCAATTTTACATCTCTTTTGCCAAGGCGCATAAAGAACCAAACCGCACTGATTTTGAAAATGGAAGCCCTGTTCCTGAAGTATTAGACGATTTAGAATTGGGTTGGCGCTGGAAAACAGACGATGCCTTTTTAAACACAAATATTTATTTTATGAGTTACAAGAACCAGTTGGTCCTTACGGGAGCC